>Ga0102593_1000137_pt1 | contig 192254 bp, 140 predicted proteins | sample AraplaCol_mMS_r2_2_FD_76862 | JGI IMG/M metagenome (GOLD analysis project Ga0102593, IMG submission 76862) | Arabidopsis root microbial communities from North Carolina, USA - plate scrape MF_Col_mMS_r2 (SPADES assembly) (version 2) | ecosystem: Host-associated > Plants > Roots > Endosphere...
TTCGACTTGCATGTGTAAAGCATGCCGCCAGCGTTCAATCTGAGCCAGGATCAAACTCTTCAGTTCAATCTCTGTTTTAAGTCATTGCTGACTTGGTCGCTCACTCAAAATACTGACGAAATCTCTTACGAGATTACGTTTAATTTTGTGCGAGCATTTGAAGCATATTATTTGAGCATCGCGCCATTCGGCGCGTTGGCCATCTTCAAACGCCCACACTTATCGACTGTTGATTTTTTAAAGATCGCTGCGTTTAGCGACAAATCGTTGTGTTTGTCAGCAGCAGAGAAGCGAGATTATGTCGTAAATCGTTTAGCTCGTCAACCCTATGTTTTCAGCGCTTCGCGCTTCCTACATCTCGCTACGTTGCGTGTGCGTCGTTGCGAGGGACAGAACTATAGCGAACCGCAGCCATCCGCGCAAGAGTAAAATTCATCTTTTCGCGCCTGAGCTTCAATCATGACCATCCTGCTGTCCACTCTTAACGCCCGCTACACCCACGCTTCGCTGGGCCTGCGCTATCTGCTTGCCAATATGGGCGAACTGAAGGCGCAAACGCGCATCCAGGAATTCGTGATCGGCGCGAAGACGACCGAGATGGTGGAGCGCATCCTGGCGGCGCAGCCGAAGATCGTCGGCTTCGGCGTCTATATATGGAACGTGGAAGAAACTGCGCGCCTGGTTGCGACGCTGAAGCGCGTGGCGCCGCAGGTGGTCATTGTGCTGGGTGGTCCGGAAGTCTCATACGAAACGGGCGAGCAGGAAATCGCGCGTCTGGCGGACTACGTCGTCACCGGCTGGGGCGACGTCACCTTCCCCAAACTGTGCGGCGAAATCCTGAATGGTCCGAAGCCGCTGATGAAAGTGCACGCCGGTGTGCAGCCGCCGATGGCGGAGATTACCCTGCCCTACGCGGAATACAGCGACGATGATCTGGCGCACCGCACCTTATATGTAGAAGCCTCGCGCGGCTGCCCGTTCAAGTGCGAGTTCTGCCTGTCCTCGCTGGATAAAACGGCCTGGCCATTCAATATAGATAATTTCCTGGCCGAGATGGAGTCGCTGCACGCCCGCGGCGCGCGGCTGTTCAAGTTCGTGGACCGCACCTTCAACCTGAACATCAAGACCAGCCTGAAGATCATGCAGTTCTTCTTGGATAAACTGGCCGCAAATCCGGACGATCCGGTCTACGCCCACTTCGAGCTGGTGCCCGATCACCTGCCGGAAGCGCTGAAAGAAGGCATCGCCAAATTCCCGGCTGGGACGCTGCAATTCGAGATCGGCATCCAGAGCTTCAATCCGGTGGTGCAGGCGAATATCAGCCGAAAGCAGGATAACCAGAAGGCAGCGGACAACATCCGCTGGCTGTGCGAGCACTCCAACGTTCACATGCACGTCGACCTGATCGCCGGCCTGCCCGGCGAAACAGTGGAGAGCTTCGCGGAAGGCTTCGACAAGCTGTGGGCACTGGGCCCGCACGAAATCCAGTTCGGCATCCTGAAGCGCCTGCGCGGCACGCCAATCATCCGCCACACCGAGGAATTCGGAATGGTGTACGACCCTTATCCGCCCTACACTATTCTGGCCAACCGCGACATCGACTTCCCGACCATGCAGCGCCTGGTGCGCTTCGCCCGCTATTGGGACCTGGTCGCGAACTCCGGCCGCTTCACGCACGCCACGCCGGTACTGCTTGGCGAACACCCGTTCGCAAACTTCATGGCTTTCTCGGACTGGCTGTACGCGAACACGGACGCCACCCACCGCATCGCACTGGATCGCCTGGCGACCCTGGTCGGGCGCTGGCTGGAACAGCGCATGTCCGCCGGCGAAGTAACGGAGCTACTGGCGCGCGATGGACATGGTGTAAAAAACAAGTCCGCACATCCAAGCGCCGCGCCGCAACGCCAGGCAAGACATATGGCAGCATAGGGATGGCACGGTAGACCTGCAGTTTGTAGCGCCCGAAACAAATCTCACTTACACTGGCGACATGCCTATTGCACAAGAGCCAACCTTAACCTTCAGCCCAGACGGGCGCGCTGTGACTGCCGATGGGACCTGGCAGGTCCATGCGCTCGCGAGCAAGCGGGTGATGAAGAAATTATCCGGCTGCCTGGAACGCTTGCGCGGCAAGAAGGATGTGCAATGGGACCTCAGTGGCATCGACAGCATGGATCACATCGGCGCCCAGATCTTCTGGGAAGCCTGGGACTATGCCCGTCCCGCCTCGCTGAAACTGGCCGACGGCCAGGACGAATTCTTCCATCGCCTTGAAACCACCGGCAAGATCCAGCTACCGCGTCCCCGCAAGGAGCATTTTGGCTGGGTGACTGCGCTCGGTTTCGGCATCCTGCACTTCCTGGAACATTTGCGCGAATTCGTGAGCCTGATCGGGCAAGTCACGCAGGACGCAGGCCGCTTCCTGAAAAGGCCAATCAGCGGTCCTTGGCGCGAGATCTCGGCCAACATCTTCCACGCAGGCTTCCAGGCGCTGGGCATCACGGCGCTGGTGGGCTTCCTGATTGGCGTGGTGCTGTCTTATCTGTCGGCGCAGCAGCTGCGCAACTTCGGCGGCGACATCTATCTCGTGAACCTGCTCGGCATGAGCATCATCCGTGAACTGGGACCGCTGCTGGCGGCGATCCTGGTGGCGGGCCGCTCCGGGTCATCGATCACGGCGCAATTGGGCGTCATGCGCGTGACGGAAGAACTGGATGCGATGCTGGTGATGGGCATCTCGCACGGCTTCCGCCTGATCCTGCCGAAAGTCATTGCGCTGGCCATCTCGATGCCGCTGCTGGTGATCTGGACCGATGTCAGCGCCCTGGTGGGCGGCATGGTGGCAGCCAAGATCGAACTGAATCTGTCGGCGCGCTACTTCATCCAGAAGCTGCCGGCCGCGGTGCCGATCGCAAACTACATCATCGGCCTGCTCAAGGGCTGCGTGTTCGGCATGCTGATCGCGCTGGTGTCCTGCCATTTCGGCCTGCGCATCAAGCCTAACACCGAGAGCCTGGGCCGCGGCACCACGACGTCGGTGGTGACGGCAATTACCGTGGTGATCCTGGCGGACGCCGTGTTCGCCATCGTCTTCAATGGAGTGGGCTACTGATGAACGACCAGTCCAAACAGGAAGAAGAAAACTGCGGCTGTCCCGATGGCGAAGGGCAGCTCACGCTCGATGGCAGCGTGCCGGTGGTGGAAATCACCAACCTGCAGACCAAGTTTGGCCGCACGGTGATCCACAATGATCTGAATATGCGCATCTGGCAGGGCGAGATCCTGTCCATTGTTGGCGGTTCGGGCACCGGCAAGACCGTGCTGCTGCGCCAGATGCTGGGGCTGGAACGCCCCACCAAGGGCTGCGTGCGCGTATTCGGCGAAGACATTTCGCTGGCCTCGTCCACCCACCTGCAGGAACTGCGCAATCACTGGGGCATGCTGTTCCAGCAAGGCGCGCTGTACTCCGCGCTGAACGTGTTCGAGAACATCGCGCAGCCGCTGTGGGAGTTGAAGGTACTGCCCGAGGACCTGATCCGCGACGCGGTGCTGCTGAAGATGAATATGGTGGGCCTGGGTCCCGAGCACGCGAATAAGATGCCGTCCGATCTTTCCGGCGGCATGATCAAGCGCGTTGCGCTGGCGCGCGCGCTGGTGCTGGAACCGAAGCTGCTGTTCCTGGACGAGCCCACCGCCGGCCTGGACCCCGACCTGTCCGAGAGTTTCGTTTCGCTGATCAAGTCCCTGCACCGAGAGCTGGGGCTGACCGTGGTGATGGTCACGCACGACCTGGATACGCTGTTCGCACTCTCGACCCGCATTGCTGTGCTGGCCGAGAAGCACGTGCTGGTATGCGGTCCGACGAAAGAAGTGATCAAGACCGATCACCCGTTTATCAAGCAATTCTTCCTGGGCGACCGCGGCAAACGCGCGCTGGCCGGCCTCGAATAAGGAGCAAGTATGGAAAACCGATCGCATGCCTTAATGACCGGGATATTCACGATCACACTGCTGATCGCGGCTATCCTGTTCGGCGTCTGGTTCAACCGCGACCGCGTGAAGTATGAGCCGTATATGATTTCAACGTCGATGGCGGTGCCCGGCCTGAATCCGCAAGCCGCCGTGCGCTATCGCGGCCTGGAAGTGGGCAAGGTGGACGACATCGACTTCGATCCCAAGGTGGCCGGCCAGATCCTGATCCGCCTCGCCATCGACCCGGATACGCCAATCACCAAGACCACCTACGCCACCCTGGGCTATCAGGGCGTGACCGGCATCGCCTACATCCAGCTGGATGACGACGCCACCGGCTCGCAGCGCATCGGCACCAGCAAGGAGAACCCGACCCGCATTCCCCTGCACCCCGGACTGTTCGACCAGCTGGAAAAACGCGGCAAGGAGATTCTGTCGCAAACCCAGCAGGTGACCGAGAAGCTGAACACCCTGCTCAGCGACGACAATCAGAAAGCCATGATGGGCGCCGTCAATGACCTGAGCACCGCCGCGCATGCCTTCGGCCAGATCCCCCAGCAGCTGAAGCCGACCATCGACAAGCTGCCGGCCCTGGCCGCGCAAACCCAGAAGACCTTGAGCACGGTCGACAAGCTGGCAACTGACGCTGACCAGCTGGCCGCCAGCCTGCAAGGTCCGGACGGCGCGGTGGCGCGCATCACCGGCGCGGTGGATCGTGCCGGTACCTCGCTGGAAGCCGTGACCAGCGGCGTTGAACTGGACACGCTGCCTAGCTTTAATGGCCTGGCGGACGAAACCAAGTCCTCCATGCGCGCGGTACGCCGCACCATGAACAACCTGAGCGACCGTCCAACCAGCCTGCTGTTCGGTGCACCGAGCACGCCGCCGGGCCCGGGCGAACCCGGCTTCGAGTCTCCGAAAAAATAAGGACATCAACGTGAAGACTACCCTGCTTCTTCTCAGCTTCGCGGCCGCACTGGCCGGCTGCGCCAGCAACAAAACCCAGGCGACGACCAGCTACGACTTTGGTCCGCTGACGGCTGCCGCCGGCAACAGCGCATCGCCTGCCGCAGCCGTCTTCCCGGCCCTGGTCGTCGCGGACGTAACCGGCCCTGCTTCGCTGGACACCCAGCGCATGTTCTACCGCCTGATGTATTCGGATGCACAGCAATCGCGCCCTTACGCCTTCAACAACTGGAGCGTAACGCCGCTGCAGCTGCTTAGCCAGCGCATGAAGGCCCGCCTGGCGCAGGCCGGCGTGAAAGTGCTGAACACCACCGATGCGGCGGGCGGCCTGCCGTTGCTGCGCCTTGAAGCGGACGAGTTCTCGCAGAACTTCGACAGCGCCACGCACAGCAGCGCCAGCATCTCGCTGCGCGCTTCCGTGTTCCGCCATCACCAGCTGGTGGATCAGCGCACCTTTACCCACACCGCTCCCGCCGAAAGCGCCGATGCGCCGGGCGGCGCGCGCGGTTTGGCCAACGCATCCGATGCAGTCGCCGCAGACATCCTGGCCTGGCTGGCGACCCTGCCGAAGCAGTAATCAATGACGGAAGCCGGCCGCGCGAAAAGAGGTTCCCCAGTGGCGCGCGCCGCGCTGCTGGCTTACACGCTGCTGATCGTCTATGCCAGCCTGTACCCCTTCTCCGGCTGGCATAACTCGGGACTGTCCCCCTTTATCTTCCTGGAACATGTAGCGCTGCCGCACTACTGGACCAAGTTCGACGCCATCACCAATGTGATCGGCTACATCCCCTTCGGTGTGCTGCTGGTGTACGCCCTGCACCCGCAGCTGCGCGGCGGATGGGCCTTCCTGGTGGCGACGCTGGTCGGGGTGCTGGTGTCCGGCACCATGGAGGCGGTACAGACTTATCTGCCCACCCGTGTCTCGTCCAATCTCGACTTCTATACCAATGCCGCGGGTTGCGCGGCCGGTGCATTGATCGGCGCCCTCACCGAGCGCAAACTGATGGACACCAGCGCGCTGTACGCCCTGCGCCAGCGCTGGTTCGCCCAGCATGCCAGCCAGGGCCTGGTGCTGGTGGCCTTGTGGCCGCTGGCCCAGATCTATCCGCAATCCTTCCTGTTCGGACTGGGACAGATTCTGCCCATCCTGTCGGAATGGCTGTCCGACCTGCTGGAAAAGGATATCGACCTGACCAGCTACCTGCGGCCGGATGTCGCGCTGTCGGTGGAGCAGTATTGGCTGTCCGAAACGATCGTCACCGCCTGCGGCATGGTGGGCGCCTCCCTCACCCTGCTTTGCCTGCTGCGTAAACCTTCGCCGCGCGGCCTACTGGTGGTGGGACTGGTGGCCGCTGCCGTTACCGTCAAGACCCTGGCGACCGCCCTGCTGTTCGCGCCCGACAATGCCTTCACCTGGATCACGCCCGGCGCCCAGGGCGGCTTCTTGATTGGCGCCATCATGCTGGGCGGCCTGGCTTTCGCACCGCATGTGGCGCAGCGCCGGCTGGCGGCAGCCACCTTGCTGCTCAGCCTTTTGATTGTCAACACCACGCCCGTCAATCCCTACTTCAGCGAGACGCTGCAAAGCTGGGTACAAGGCAAGTTCCTGAACTTCAATGGCGCGGCCCAGTTCCTGTCCGTAATGTGGCCCCTGGCCGCCTTGTGGTTCCTCTGGCTGCCGTCCCATAAGCTCAATAAGCCCTGAGGCGGGTATCATTACGGATTCACCAAGTAACAGAGGTCACTATGAGTGAGCAATACTTTAAGCATCACGTGTTCTTTTGCATGAACCACCGTGATGACGGCCGCGAAAGCTGCGGTCCGCGTGGCGCCGAGCAGGCGCAGAAACACGCCAAGAAGCGCTGCAAGGAATTGAACCTGAACGGCGCAGGCAAGGTGCGGATCAATCAGGCGGGTTGCCTGGACCGCTGCGAACACGGCCCGGTGGTGGTCGTGTACCCCGAAGGCACCTGGTACACCTATGTGGACACTGCCGACATCGACGAAATCATCGACAGCCATCTCGTGAATGGCGTGGAAGTAGAGCGTTTGAAGATTAAAGAAGCATGATGAACAAGAATTCGCAAAAATTCACCCTGCAGGGCGGCGCAGGCCTGATGGAAGGCCTGATCGACATGCCGGCAGATGCGCCGAAGGGTATCGCCCTAGTGGCCCACCCGCATCCGCTGTACGGCGGCACCATGGAAAACAAGGTCGCGCAGACCCTGGCGCGTACCTTCGTGGCGCTGGGCTATGTGGTGGCGCGCATCAATTTCCGCGGCGTTGGCGCTTCGGAAGGCGTGCATGACCACGGCCATGGCGAGACGGACGATATGATGATCCTGTACCAGCACATGGTGGCGCAGTATCCCGGCCTGCCGGTGGCGCTGTCCGGCTTCTCCTTCGGCACCTTTGTGCAGTCGCATTTGCAGCAGCGCCTGACCGCGGCCGGTACACCGGCCGAGCGCCTGGTGCTGGTTGGTACCGCGGCCGCCAAGTGGCCGATCGCGGAAGTGCCTTCCAATACGATTCTGATTCACGGCGAGCATGACGAGACGATTCCCCTGTCCGATGTATTCGACTGGGCGCGTCCGCAGGATATTCCGGTTATCGTGATTCCGGGTGCGGATCACTTCTTCCACCGCAAGCTTGGCCATATCAAGAGCTGGGTGATTGCGCTGTGGCAGGGACAAAAGGACACCGTCGAGGCGGTTTGACGCCTTATAATTTTGGGGCCAACAATTTTGGCGGTTCGATGAACCGCCCTACGACATTATGAAGAAATTTATCTCCGCACTGGCGACCAGTGTTCTCCTGATGACGTCTGCCGTCGCGCAGACGCTCCCCGCTCCGACCATCGCCGCGAAATCCTGGCTGCTGCTGGACGCCACCAGCGGCCAGATCATCGCATCGCAAGATCCGAACGCGCGCGTGGAACCGGCTTCGCTGACCAAGGTCATGACCGCTTACGTCACTTTCGAAGCCCTGCGCGACAAGAAGCTGTCGCTGGACCAGATGGTGAACGTCTCCGTCAAAGCCTGGAAAGTGGATGCGTCCAGCTCCAAGATGTTCATCGATCCTGCCACGCCGGTATCGGTCAAGGATCTGCTGTACGGGCTGATGGTCCAATCGGGTAACGATGCTGCTGTCGCTCTGGCCGAAGCCGTGGCCGGCGACGAAGCAACCTTCGTCACCCTGATGAACCGCGATGCCCAGCGCATGGGCCTGACCAACACCCACTTCGCCAACCCGCACGGCCTGCCGTCGCCGGAGAACTACACCACGGCGCAGGACCTGTCGGTACTGGCGCGCCACGTGATCCAGGACTTCCCTGAGTTCTACAAGATCGACTCGGTCAAGGAATTCACCTACAACCGCATCAAGCAGCAGAACCGCAACCGCCTGCTGTGGCTCGATCCGACCGTTGACGGCATGAAGACCGGCCACACCGAAGCGGCAGGCTTCTGCATGATCGCTTCCGCCCACCGTCCGTCCGGCACCATCGACCGCCGCCTGATTTCGGTGGTGATGGGCACGACCTCCGATTCGACCCGTACCCAGGAAAGCCAGAAGCTGCTGAACTGGGGCTTCCAGAACTTCGACACCGTGAAGCTTTACACCAAGGGCCAGGCGATCGACACGCCGGAAGTCTGGAAGGGCTCCGCCGCCAAGATGAAGATCGGCTTCAAGCAGGACGTGCTGGTGACGGTGCCGAAGGGCGTGGCCGCCAAGATGAAGCCCGTGCTGGAGCGTAAGGACCCGCTGGTGGCGCCGATCGCCGAAAACACCAAGGTCGGCACCATGAAGATGATGGTCGATGGCAAACCGCTGCTGGAACTGCCGGTGGTGGCGCTGGAAACCGTGGACCAGGCTTCCATCTTCGGCCGTGCATGGGACTCCATCCGCCTCTGGCTCAAATAAAAATATGACCAAACTGAATCTGTCGCCCGTCGTGGCGGGCATGTGGCGCATGACCGAATGGAACCTGACGCCGGAACAGCGCCTGGACTTCATCGAGCAATGCATCGCGCTGGGCGTGACCAGCTTCGATCATGCGGACATCTATGGCGGCTATGGCGTGGAAGGCCTGTTCGGCGAAGCGCTCTCGCTCAAGCCTTCGCTGCGCGACAAGATTCAGCTGGTGAGCAAGTGCGGGATCAAGCTGGTGTCCTCGCGCCGTCCGGCGCACACCATCCAGCATTACGACACGAGCGCGGCGCACATCCGCGCTTCGGTCGAAAACTCATTGAAGGAACTGCGCACGGACCATCTGGACCTGCTGCTGATTCATCGTCCCGATCCGCTGATGGATTTCGATGAGGTGGCGCATGTCTTCGAAACCCTGCGCAGCGAAGGCAAGGTGCGCGAGTTCGGCGTATCGAACTTCTCGCGCCACCAGTTCGAAACGCTGCACAAGCGCATCGCGCTGGTGACCAATCAGGTGGAGTTCTCGCCGCTGCACCTGGCGCCGATGTGGGACGAAACTTTTGACGGCCTGCAGGACAAGGGCATCCGCCCGATGATCTGGTCGCCGCTGGCAGGCGGACGCCTGTTCAGCGAAGGCGATGCTTCCAGCGAGCGCCTGCGCCTGAAGATCAAGGAAATTGCGGACGAACTGGGCAAGCCGTTTGCCAGCGTGGTATTCGCGTGGATCATGCAGCTGCCGTCCAGGCCTGTGCCGCTGACCGGCACCGGACGCCTCGACGGCATCAAGGTCGCCGTCGAAGCGACCAAATTCAAGCTAAGCCGCGCGCAGTGGTTTGAGATCCTGCGCGCCGCCCGCGGCCACGAAGTCGCTTAATCTTTCGGTGGCGCGATGCCGCGCCAGCCGCTGCGCCAGCCGATGTTCAGCAGCAGCGTGCCGCAGATGTACAGCAGGAAGAACAGCACAAAGTAATTGGCCTTCAGCCAGATCAGCAATCCCACATTCAGCGCCAGCACGATCAATGCGGCGGTGCTTTTCTTCTGCTTGGAGCTGGGGAAGCGGATGGTCGACACCATCAGGCTGCCCACGGCGAACAGCAGGCCCACCACCAGATAGGCATGCAGCCTGGTGTCCGGATAATCCGGCCATGCCACTACCACCGAAGCCACGCAGGCCGCACCGGCGGTAATCGGCATGCCGACAAAGAATTTCGGATCGGTGTGTCCCACGTTCACATTGAAGCGCGCCAGGCGCAGCGCGCCGCAGGCCACGAAGAAGAAGGCCGCAATGCCGCCTGCGCGCAGCAGGGTCGGATCGGACGGGCCGATTTGCACGAAGCCATAGCAGTACAGCAGCACGGCGGGCGCACAGCCGAAGTTCATCACGTCGGCGATGGAATCGAGCTGCACGCCGAATTCGGAACTGGTGCCGGTGGCGCGGGCAACGAAGCCGTCCAGCGCATCGAAAATGCCCGCCAGGACCAGCAGGAAGGCCGCCAGGCGATAGTCCTGCGCGTAGCCGATATAGGCGTTGTCGACCGAGATCACGATGCTGGCAAAGCCGCAGGCGATCGACAGCAAGGTGACCGAGCTGGGCAAGGCGAACTTCGCGCGCTGCAGGCGCTGTTGACGAAGGGAGTTCAAATTTGGCAATGATTATGAAAAAGAATGTGGCCTATTTTACCTCGTCGTAGCAAACGTAACTGAGAGTAACGGAACCGCGTCCGCCGGGAAAGTGGCATAGAATCAAAGCATGGCCGGGTCTGCCCGGCAGCTCTTTCGGAGTACCGTCATGCGTTCGAAACTCCTGCTTCCGGCCTGGCTTCTGGCCGCCATGCTGACGGCCTGCGGTGGAGGCGGCGGGTCCACCAGCAGCGGCAGCGATATCGGCGTTGCGACGCCCACCACCCCTACCACGCCGACTCCGGCCGACCAGCCCGGCGCGCCCGCCATGACGGGCGATACGGCAACGGACGGTTTCAATTGGTTCAACTATCGCCGCGCCCAGATTGGCCTGTCCCAGCTCACGCGCAACAACCGCATCGACGCGGCCGCTGTGGGTCACTCGAATTATTTGCGCCTGAATAACACGGTGGTGCACAACCAGACGGCGGGCAATCCCGGATTCACGGGCGCGGCCCTCAGCGACCGCTTTGCGGCCGCCGGCTATACGCTGACACTGCCGTATGCCTACGGCGAGGTGATCTCCGCGGCGTCGGACCGCAGCGGGGTCTATCACGCGGAGGAACTGATCGCCGCCATTTACCATCGCTTCGTGGTGTTCGAGCCGGTGTTCCGCGAGATGGGGGCAGGCGCCGCGACCGGCAACAACAACTACACCTACTTCACCGCCGACCTTGCGACCAGCAATGGCTACGGCGCGGGCGTGGGGCGTGGCAAAGTCGTCAACTATCCGGCCGATGGCCAGACGGCCGTGCCCACTACCTTCAACAGCGATAACGAGTCGCCGGACCCGGTGCCGAACCAGAACCAGGTCGGCTATCCAATCAGCGTGCATGCCGATATCTCGGCGCAGATCTCGGTGACCACGTTCACCGTGCATCCGCGCGGCGGAAGCAATATGACAACCCGCCTGCTGTCGCGTGCCACCGATGCGGAAACGCCCACCTCGGCGGCGGCCATTATTCCCTTGTCAACGCTGCAGTCGGGGACGACTTACGATGTGAGCTTCAGCGGCACGGTGGATTCGGTTCCAGTGTCGCGTAACTGGTCGTTTACGACGAAATAGGCCAGCAAACTCTGGACCCGTTTCAGGGCGCTCTGCTATCGTGTTCCTCATGAGCAAAGTTCCAGACGCCCCTATTCGCCGCTGCCTTGATACCGAAGACGGCCTGGGCCGCCTGATGGGCAAACGCGCGCTGTACCGCGAGATCCTGCAACGTTTTCAACGCGATCATCTGGACGTGGTGCAGCGCATGACGCAGATGCTGCACGCGGGCGAACGGCTGCAGGCGCAACGCGAGGCCCACCTGCTCAAAGGATCGGCCGGCCTGATTGGCGCGCAGCAGGTGCACGACCTGACGGTCCTGCTGGAGAACGCGATCGCTGCCGGCACCGAAACCCATTCCCTGCTGCCCTTCCTCGGCGATGCACTCAAGCGCCTGGGCGTCGCCATCGAGCGCGTACTGCCCGACCTGCCGGAACAGGAAGAATCCGCCGATGCAGAAGACACAACGGAAAATCTGCACGAATTGCTGCACAAGCTGGCTTTCCTGCTGAATGAAGGAGATGGCGCGGCAATCGATCTGGTGGAGCAGCGGGCCGGCGTATTGGCCGCTGCGCTGGGAGTGAAGGCCTACGAGGCGGTGGCGGCCGCCGCACACGCATTCGATTTCGAGACGGCGCTGGACGCGCTGTACTCGGCGCGCTGACGCCTCAGCGCGTATATTCGGCTTCTTCGTCGAAGGAGTCGGCGCATTCCTTGCCGCAGAAGCGGCGCACGCTATCGAGCGGTTTCTCGCAATACCAGCACGAGCCTTTCGGCGGCAGCGACTGGCGTTTGCTTGCAGGCGTCGATGACGCGGGCAAGGCGCTCTGGCTTGGCGGTTCGTCTTGTCTCGGTTCCACGGTGTTCCCCCTTACAGACACTGACTCAGCTTACTGCACCTTACCGCAGCGGCCATGAGCGACATCAACGTCGCCGGTATTCCGCGGGCAAAGTTTCGTTTTGCCTGAACAAATAATAGCAGGATTAAATCAGCATGATGGCGAGCCCATCGTGCGCCAACGCACACAAAACCAACACTAGCGTTTGGCAGAGAGGGAGAGAATTTTTTTAAATGACAAACCGCCGCCTGATAGCAGCTTTGGGGTCAGGCACTAAATGCGACATCAGTTCGCTTGCAAGGCGAGCTCATGTCGCATTTAGCGCCTGACCCCAGATTTATTTGCCGATGCAGAAGCGGGAGAAGATGACGCCGAGCAGGTCGTCCGAGCTGAAGGCGCCGGTGATGGTGGAAAGCTGCGTCTGCGCCAGCCGAAGTTCTTCGGCGAACAGATCGAGCGATTGATCGGTCTGCGCAGCATGCTGGCCCGCCAGGTCCAGATGGCGTGCGGCGTTCTTCAGCGCGATCAGGTGGCGCTCACGTGCGAGATACAGCGATTCACCCGTCTGCTGCCAGCCCGCGATGTGCAGCAGTTCGGTGCGCAGCAGGTCCATGCCGATGTTCTCGTGCGCCGACAGGTAGATGTGCGTCGCATCTTCCATGCGGTCCACCGATGGTTTGTGGCCGGACAGGTCAATCTTGTTCCAGATACGCAGCACAGGCACGCCTTCCGGGAAACCGGCCACGATGGTTTCGTCGGCGCGCGTCGGTCCCAGGTCGGCGTCCAGCATATGCAGGATCACATCCGCCTTGCCCACTTCGCCCCAGGTGCGCTCAATGCCGATGCGCTCCACCACGTCCACCGCTTCATCGTGCGAGCGGATGCCGGCGGTGTCGATGATGTTCAGCGGGATGCCTTCGATCTGGATCGTCTCGCTCACCTTGTCGCGCGTCGTACCCGCGATCGGCGTGACGATGGCCACGTCCGCGCCGGCCAGTGCGTTCAGCAGTGAGGACTTGCCAACATTCGGCTGCCCCACCAGCACCACGTTCAAGCCTTCGCGCAGCAGCGCGCCTTGCGAAGCCTGGCGGAACACGTGGTCCAGCGCTTCGACGATGCCTTTCAGCTGGCCGCGCGCGTCGGATTTTTCGAGGAAGTCGATTTCCTCTTCCGGGAAGTCCAGCGTGGCTTCCACCAGCATGCGCAGGTGCGTCACGCGCTCCACCAGTTCGTGAATCGTTTTCGAGAAGGCGCCGGACAGCGAAGCCGACGCCGATTTGGCCGCCGCTTCGGTCGATGCGTCGATCAGGTCGGCCACCGCTTCGGCCTGCGCCAGATCGAGCTTGTCGTTCATATAAGCCCGGCGCGTGAATTCGCCCGGTTCCGCCAGACGCAGGCCGAAGTCATGGCCCGCTTCCAGCACGCGCTGCAGAAGCATCTGCAGCACGATCGGACCGCCGTGGCCCTGCAGCTCCAGCACGTCTTCGCCGGTGTAGGAATGCGGCCCTTTGAAATAGACCGCGATGCCCTGGTCGATGATGCTGCCGTCCGCATTGGTGAACGGGATATAGGTCGCGTGGCGCGGCTTCAGCGCGGCCTCGCCGAACAGCGCGGCGGCCAGGCCCTTCAGGTTTTTGCCGGAGGCGCGCACGACGCCGATGCCGCCGCGTCCCGGCGCGGTAGCGATGGCGGCGATGGGGGAGGAGTCCAGATTCATGGCTCAGATTCTAAAGTATTAAAACCACAGGCGTAACCCTGGTGCCTGCCACGATGTGGCAGGCACCTGCTCTTCTGCTGTGGGTTTTCAAAAAAAAAACCCGTGCGACGGGGCACGGGTTTTTCTGCAACAGCCCAGCGAGCCTTATTTGGCGGGCGCCGGGTTGAGTTTCTTGGTGATGACCCACTGTTGTGTAATCGACAGCACGTTGTTCACCACCCAGTACAGCACCAGGCCGGACGGGAAGAAGAAGAACATCACCGAGAACGCCAGCGGCATGAACAGCATCATCTTCGCTTGCGCCGGATCGGCCGGCTGCGGATTCAGTTTGGTGGTGATGAACATCGAAATCGCGTACAGCACCGGCAGCACGAAGTACGGGTCAGGCTTGGTCAGGTCGTGAATCCACAAGGCCCACGGCGCACCGCGCATTTCGACCGACGCGTTCAGCACCCAGTACAGGGCGATAAACACCGGCATCTGCACCAGGATCGGCAGGCAGCCGCCCAGCGGGTTGATCTTCTCGGTCTTGTACAGCTCCATCATGGCCTGGTTCATCTTTTGCGGGTCGCCTTTGTGGCGCTCGCGGATGGCGTTCATCTTCGGCGTCACGACCTTCATGCGCGCCATGCTGCGGAAGCTCGCCGCGGACAGCGGGAAGAACAGCAGCTTGATCAGCACGGTAAAGGCGATGATGGTCCAGCCCCAGTTGCCGATCATGCCGTGCAGCTTCTCGATCACCCACCAGATCGGGTTGGCGACGATGGCCAGCTTGCCATAGTCCTTCACCAGTTCCAGGCCAGGGCTCACTGCGGCCATCGCCTTTTCATCCTGCGGACCGGAGTACAGCTTGGCGTCGTTCGAGATCGTGGCGCCAGGCGCCAAGGTGCCCAGCGGCTGCAGAACGCCGATGGAGTACAGATTGTCGCCTTCCTTCTTGGTCAGGATTTCGCGCGCCAGCTTGTCCTGCGGGACGAAGGCGGATACGAAGAAGTGCTGCGAGATGGCGATCCAGCCGCCATCGGCCTTGGTCGCGTGGTCAGGCTGGAACGGCTTGCCTGGGTTTTCCTTCTGGTGCTTGTCTTCCTTCTCGATCTTGTCGAAGGTCAGCTTCTCGTACTTGGCTTCCGGCGTGTACATGGTCGGGCCGGTGAAGCTGGAGTTGAACCAGGATGAGCCCTCCGGCTTGTTGCCGTCGTGGACCAGCTGCAGGTACAGCTCCGGCGTGATCGGCGCGCTGCCGGTGTTGGTCACGTCGTGACGCACGTCGACCACGTAGTCGCCGCGCTTGAAGGTGAAGGTCTTGGTCAGTTTCACGCCACCCTGATCCGCTTCCAGGATCAGCTGCACCTGGTTGGCGTCGTTCAGCATGCGCGGACCAGGCTTGGCCACGAACGGCGTGGTGTGGTTCGGCAGGCCAGGGGCGCCCACCAGACCGGACTGGCCCAGGTAGGTGTTCTTGCCGTCCTGCTTGAACAAGACCTGGTTCTTGCCTTCGTCGAAGGCGTCCTTGTACTTCAGCAGTTCCAGGCGCTTGATCTGGCCGCCCAGCGTGTCGATGTCGACACGCAGCACGTCCGTGGTAATGGTGACAACTTCCGTCTTGATCGGCGCCGGGGCGGCAGCGCTGGCGTCAGCGCTCGGTGCCGCAGCGGCCGGGGCGGCAGCCGTGGCCGATGCCGTCGGCACGCCGGCGGTAGCAGGTTTGGCCGGAGCAGCGACCGTCTTGGCCGGGGCCGGACCAAACATGGATGGACGGCCAGTCGATACCATCCAGTCGTTCCAAAGCATGACCAGCGATACGGCGAAGACGATCCACAGGATGGTGCGTTTATTGATATCCATTGGGTACAGTCAGGAGTGGTTGCAACCGCAAGCGGTTGTAGGAGAAGTGTTCTTGGGGGGCACCGGATCGACGCCGCCTGCGTTCCAGGGATGGCAGCGGCACACTCGGCGCGCGGTCAGCCAGCTGCCTTTCGCGGCGCCATGCACTTGCAGGGCCTCGATGGCGTAATTGGAGCAGGAGGGATAAAAACGGCAGCGCGGCCCCATCATCGGGCTGATGGCGATCTGGTAGAAGCGCAGCAGCGCGGTCAGCAGGGCTTTCATCGCGCGGGACGATTCTGCGAAGCGAACAGGCGCGTGATTTCCACCCGCAGCGCTGCTTTCAGGCTGGTGGTGGTGGCCGGACCGTCCTTCTTATTGACGGGGCGCGCCAGGCGCACCACGCAGTCAATGGCAGGCAGCCCGGCGACGCGGAAGGCTTCGCGGGTGACGCGCTTGATCGTGTTGCGGGTGACCGCGCGGGGTGCAAACTTTTTGGCAACGACAACGCCCAGCCGCGCATGGGGCAGCTGATTCTGGCGGGTATAAAGCACGAAGTGCGCACTTTTTTGAGCGGGGCGCAAACGAAAAACGGATGAAAATTCATCCGTTTTTACGATGCGCCGAGCGCGTGCGAAGTCGTGTTGTCCCTCGCCTGTCGAGCTGTTGTTGCAGCTTTCCACGCGATCAGCAACAAGCAGATGACTTATACAACAGCCAGACGCTTGCGGCCCTTTGCACGGCGTGCGTTCAGGACTTGACGGCCGCCACGGGTAGCCATACGTGCGCGGAAACCGTGGGTGCGCTTGCGACGCACAACGGAAGGTTGGTAAGTACGTTTCATGTTGGTCTCGCTTAAAAATACAGAATCGGGACAGGCGTGTCCCGGTAAATATTGGTGCCAATGACATTTCGCGCACTTATGCCAACACCTCGGCACAAGCTGGCCAATCTCATCGCCCGCTTCATCCGCGCATCGTAAACTGAAAAATCACGGAGTACGGGCGGGGAACCCTGAATTATCAGCATTTTGGTGTACCTTGTCAACCAACGGCCGAAAAGCCGGTGGCAGGCACGCCGTGCCTGCCACCAGAATCTGCATCGGGTTTTCAATTGCACAACCGTGCAAAATTTCGTGGTTAACCTGTGGATAACTTGCCCGGTCGAGGTTAGAATAGCGCGTTACGTGTGGCGATTAGAACGCCCTCCCACACCTTTTGCAGATAGAAGATTCATGGAAAATTTCTGGCAGACCTGCTCCGCCCAGTTGGAGCTTGAGCTGACGCCGCAACAATTCATGGCCTGGATTAAGCCGCTTGTGCCTCTCGATTTCGAGAACAACAAGCTGCGTGTTGCCGCGCCCAACCGTTTCAAGCTGGACTGGGTGAAGACCCAGTTTGCCAGCCGCATTACGGCCCTGGCCTGCCAGTATTGGGAAACGCCGATCGAGGTACAGTTCGTGCTCGACCCGCGCCTGAACGCGGTCAAGAAGCCGGCCGCGCCGGCTGTGGTGGCCGGCCCGCTGGGCGATTCGCGTCCGGAAGCGCCGGCCCAGGCCGCTGCGCCGACCGCCGCTGCCGAGTACGCCAACCCGAAAGGCCGCGAACAGAGCCGCATCAATCCCGACCTGACCTTCGAAAGCTTCGTGACCGGTAAGGCCAACCAGCTGGCGCGCGCTGCGGCGATCCAGGTGGCCAACAACCCTGGCGTGTCCTACAACCCGCTGTTCTTCTATGGCGGCGTGGGCCTGGGTAAGACCCACTTGATCCATGCCATCGGCAACCAGGTGATGGCCGACCAGCCGGGCGCCCGCATCCGCTACATCCACGCCGAGCAGTACGTGCGCGACGTGGTGACCGCTTACCAGCGCAAGGGCTTCGACGACTTCAAGCATTACTACCACTCGCTGGACATGCTGCTGATCGACGATATTCAATTCTTCGGCGGCAAATCGCGTACCCAGGAAGAGTTCTTCTATGCGTTCGAAGCCCTGATCGCGGCCAAGAAGCAGATCATCATCACTTCGGACACCTATCCGAAAGAGATCACCGGCATGGATGACCGCCTGATCTCCCGCTTCGACTCCGGCCTGACCGTGGCGATCGAGCCGCCCGAGCTGGAAATGCGCGTCGCGATTCTGCTGAAGAAAGCCAAGTCGGAAGGCGTGACCCTGAACGACGACGTGGCCTTCTTCGTTGCCAAGCACCTGCGCTCCAACGTGCGCGAGCTGGAAGGCGCGCTGCGCAAGATCCTGGCCTACTCGCGTTTCCACGGCAAGGACATCACCATCGATATCGTGAAGGAAGCGCTGAAGGATCTGCTGTCCGTTCAGAATCGCCAGATTTCTGTGGAAAACATCCAGAAGACCGTGGCCGACTTCTTCAATATCAAGGTGGCGGACATGTACTCGAAGCGCCGTCCGGCCAACATCGCCCGTCCGCGCCAGATCGCCATGTATCTCGCGAAAGAGCTGACCCAGAAATCGCTGCCGGAGATCGGCGAACTGTTCGGCGGCCGCGACCACACGACCGTGCTGCACGCGGTGCGCAAGATCGCCATGGACCGCACCAAAAACCCGGAGTGCAATCACGAGTTGCACGTTCTGGAACAAACCTTGAAAGGCTAGTGTCAGCCACATCGTGGCGGACACCTGGTTTTAGCCTTGGGTTGTAAGCAAATTGCTATACTGCTGGGCTAGCAAGATTTAAATCGTACTAACTTTTTTGAGGACATTTATGCAACTGGTCAAAACCACCCGAGATACCCTTCTCCGGCCACTGCAGATCGTGAGCGGTATTGTCGAGCGTCGGCACACTATGCCGATTCTGGCCAATATCCTCATCCGCAAGGAAGGCGAAAGCGTCTCGTTCCTGTCCACCGACACGGAAGTGCAGATCACCACGCACGCTGACATCGGCTCGGGTGCCGACGTCACCGGCACCACCGTGGCCGCGCGCAAGCTGCTGGACATCCTGCGCGCCCTGCCGGAAGCGGGCGATGTATCCATCACCCTGGCCAACAAGCGTCTGACCGTCCAGAGCGGCAAATCGCGCTTCGCCCTGCAAACCCTGGCCGCGGAAGAGTTCCCGACCGTGCAGCAGGCCGACAGCTTCAACGCCTCGTTCGAACTGCCGCAAAAGACCCTGAAGCACCTGTTCAACATGGTGCACTTCTCGATGGCGCAGCAGGACATCCGCTACTACCTGAATGGCCTGCTGCTTGTCCTGGACGGCAAAAACGTGATCGCCGTGGCGACCGACGGCCACCGTCTGGCCTTCTGCCAGGTGGAAACCGAACAGGCTTTCGAGCGCCAGGAAGTGATCATCCCGCGCAAGACCATCATCGAACTGCAGCGCCTGCTGGAAGAATCCGATGACGCCGTCAAACTGGACATCGCCGCCAGCCAGGTCAAGCTGCAATTCGCCGACATCGAACTGATCTCCAAGCTGGTCGAAGGCAAGTTCCCGGACTACACCCGCGTGATCCCGAAGGGCTACACCAACAACTTCACGATCAGCCGCGACGAACTGCTGCGCTCCCTGCAGCGCGCCGCGATCATGACCAGCGATAAATTCAAAGGCGTGCGCTGCATCATCAGCCCCGGCTCGCTGAAGATCTCCTCCACCAACGCCGACCAGGAAGAAGCGGTGGAAGAACTGGAAATCGACTACGGTGGCGACAACATCGACATCGGCTTCAACGTCACCTACCTGCTGGACGTGCTGAACAACCTCAAGTGCGACCAGGTCAACGTAGCCCTCGGCGACAGCAACAGCTCCGCCCTGATCTCGATCCCGGAAAACCAGGACTTCAAATACGTCGTCATGCCAATGCGCATTTAAGAACCCACGGCATAAAACGGGTGGCTGCCACGCCGTGGCAGCCACCAGCTTCAAGCCCTGGGTTCTAAGCAAGCCAGCAACACACGAACATCGTTAATTGAGAAAGCAGTGTCAATGTCCGAAAGCCATAACGAACAACCGAACAAGTCTGAAGAATACGGCGCCTCCTCGATCCAGATCCTGGAAGGTCTGGAAGCGGTGCGCAAGCGCCCCGGCATGTACATCGGTGACACCTCGGACGGCACCGGCCTGCACCACCTGGTGTTTGAAGTGCTGGACAACTCGATCGACGAAGCGCTGGCCGGCTACTGCTCGGAAATCCACGTCACCATCCACAGCGACAACTCCATCTCCATCACCGACAACGGCCGCGGCATTCCGGTCGGCCTGAAGATGGACGACAAGCACGAACCGAAGCGCTCCGCTGCCGAGATCGTGCTGACCGAGCTGCACGCCGGCGGCAAGTTCGACCAGAACGCCTACAAGGTGTCGGGCGGCCTGCACGGCGTGGGCGTGTCCTGCGTGAACGCACTGTCCAAGCTGCTGCGCGTGACCATCCGCCGCGACGGCAAAGTGCACCAGATGGATTTCGTGCGCGGCATCCCGCAGAACCGCGAAATCGAAATGATCGATGGCGTGGCCGTGTCCCCGATCAAGGTGATCGGCGAGACCGACAAGCGCGGCACCGACGTGCACTTCTGGGCCGACGAAGAGATCTTCACCCACGTGGAATTCCACTACGAGATCCTGGCCAAGCGTATCCGCGAACTGAGCTTCCTGAACAACGGCGTCAACATCAAGCTGACCGACCAGCGCACCGGTAAGGAAGAAATCTTCGCCTTCGAAGGCGGTACCCGCGGCTTCGTTGAGTACATCAACAAGGCCAAGACCGTGCTGCACCCGACCGTGTTCCAGGCCACCGGCGAGCGCCAGTCCGACCAGGGCACCAATATCTCGGTGGACGTGTCGATGCAATGGAACGACGCCTTCAACGAACAGGTACTCTGCTTCACCAACAACATCCCGCAGCGCGACGGCGGCACCCACCTGACCGGCCTGCGCGCAGCGATGACCCGCGTCATCAACAAATACATCGACGAGAACGACTTCGCCAAGAAGGCCAAGGTCGAAATCAGCGGCGACGACATGCGCGAAGGCCTGACCTGCGTGCTGTCCGTGAAAGTGCCGGAGCCGAAGTTCTCGTCCCAGACCAAGGACAAGCTGGTGTCCTCCGAAGTGCGCGGCCCGGTGGAAGAAATCGTGGCCAAGACGCTGACCGACTTCCTGATGGAAAAGCCGAACGACGCCAAGATCATCTGCGGCAAGATCGTGGAAGCGGCCCGTGCCCGTGAAGCGGCCCGCAAGGCGCGCGACCTGACCCGCCGCAAAGGCATCATGGACGGCCTAGGCCTGTCCGCCAAGCTGGCCGACTGCCAGGAAAAAGACCCGGCCCTGTCCGAACTCTACATCGTCGAGGGTGACTCCGCAGGCGGCTCCGCCAAGCAGGGCCGCGACCGTAAGTTCCAGGCCATCCTGCCGCTGCGCGGTAAGGTGCTGAACGTGGAAAAGGCGCGCTTCGAGAAGATGCTGTCCTCCGAGCAGATCACCACCCTGATCGCCACGCTGGGCACCTCCATCGGCGCCGATGAATTCAACATCGAAAAACTGCGCTACCACCGCATCATCATCATGACCGATGCGGACGTCGACGGCGCCCACATTCGTACCCTGCTGCTGACCCTGTTCTACCGCCAGATGCCGCAACTGGTCGAGCGCGGCCACATCTACATTGCACAGCCTCCGCTGTACAAGGTGAAGGCCGGCCGCGACGAGCGCTACCTGAAGGACGACCTGGAAGAAGCGGGCTACATGATGAACGTGGCGCTGAACACCGCCGTGCTCACCCCGCGCGAAGGCGCCGACGTGATCCAGGGCGAAGCACTGGCCGCGCTGGCCGACAAGTACAACGTCGCCAACGCCGTGATGACCCGCCTCACCCGCGTGATCGACCGCGCCGCGCTGACCGCCATCATGACCGGCGTCACGCTGGACCTGTCCACCATCGACTCGGCCGAAGCCTCGGCCAAGGCGCTGGCAGCCAACATCAACGACGTGGCCGTGAAAGTGGGCGTGTTCACCGACGAGCTGTCCGAGAAGCACACCCTGCGCATCGAACGCCTGCACCACGGTAACGTGAAAGTGTCCGGCATCGACGCCGACTTCGTGCAAGGCGCCGACTACCGCGTGCTGGCCGACGCCGCCGCCACCTTCACCGGCCTGATCGGCGAAGGCGCCGTGATCCGCCGCGGCGAAGGCGAGCGCACCAAGGAAAGCGCCGTGGTCGACTTCCACCACGCCATGCAGTGGCTGCGCGACGAAGCCGAACGAACCGTGTCCAAGCAGCGCTACAAAGGTCTGGGCGAGATGAATCCAGAGCAGCTGTGGGAAACCACCATGGACCCAACCGTCCGCCGCCTGCTGAAAGTACAGATCGAAGACGCCATCGCCGCCGACCAGATCTTCACCACCCTGATGGGCGACGACGTGGAACCACGCCGCAACTTCATCGAAACCAACGCCCTGCGCGCTGGCAATATCGACGTATAAACCCCACACGTTGTAGGATCTCAAAATAATTGAAATAAATCTCAATATTTGAAATGATGGCGGCCCTAACAAAGGGCCGCTTTTTATTTGACGTTGTTGGCAAAACTCGGACCAGAAAGTAGAATTTCATTCCCTTTCGCCACCGAAAGCTTCGCTCCTCCTTTTTCCTTTTGGGACGGACAAGGGTAAGCGTCCGACCCAACCACCTGTAATTCAACCGACATCCCGCAGACTTGGCGTTTTCATCGAATGGATCCAAGCAATGGCAGCAATGCGGATATGTGAGGTACATGGGCGCGTCAACTGAGATATTTGCAACTGCAGCAGTTGGCTCCGCTACGGAGTTCTGGTTTCAACTTGGAGCTGATCCGAGCACAACAAGAGCGGGCACCTATTGTTTCGTGGTCGTCGACAAATTCGGAACTGTCCATGGAAAGTTCTCTGTCTGGGCCTCATCGAGCGCGAGTGCCGTTGCCCTGAAAGACCAAGTTCTTCTCGAGCACCGCGCCGTAGGTGGGCAAGGAACAGAAGTCAAGGACCCGACTTTCGGCAGCTGCTAAGGCAGCACAAACACACGGAAACATTGCAATCTAATTGCCTTGCATCGTAGCCAAGTTTGATTGGCGCCAAAGGCTGCCAACTAAAGTGAAAAGATCCTTGATTAACGGTGTCTGAGAACTATTAAGAAAGCGAGTCTCTCCATCGCTCCTACTGTAGCTTCTCAGGAAAAGCTTTTTTTCGTCCTCAAGGCACGCAAAGAAATTTATGTTGGGGTAGTCGATTTTTTGCCAATCACTTGGCAACTCGTTCGGGACTGTTGAATTGTCGTAATAGGTATCAGTGCTGGCGTCGTATTTATAACCGAATCTATTTAAAATAGTTTTCTTCTGCAAGGCAGCCCGATAACAAATAACGCCATAAATTGGTGAGGACATGCCCTGCAAGCTCGCGATAAGCTGTGCCTTTTTTTCAGCTTTACGTAAATCGTCACCACTGCAGTTACCTTTTACTTCAATAACGCATAGGGCATCGTCTTTTTGTACAAAACACTGTCCGCCTAACTTTCTTGGATGCGCATGCGCCCTCAATAAAATTAAGTCGAGCTGACCTGCGTCGCGAGTTCCATCAGACAGAGTTCCCTTTACAATTGTTGGCTCTGGCTCGGAGCAGGACTTCAATATATCTAGCAGAAAGTCTTCCCTGATCTCGCCTTTCATTAGTTCGTGGGTAATAATTTCTGACACATCATATTGTGCCAGCAGCAAGTCCTCCGAGTATTGATCAAATTCATCAAAGCGACTCATTCTTCGCTCCAAGCTCGTTCAATCGCAGCCTTGATCTTGGCTTCGAAGCGTTTGATAAGCTCCTTATTAGCATTGACTGCAGCTTGCTCGGCGGAGATTTCGGCGACGATGGCACGTTGAGTATCAATGTCTGGTAGAGGCAGGCGGAAATTTATCACATCGCTTTTTGTAATGTTTGGATCTTTTCGTGTGCTATTTGCTACAGTTTTCCAATACTCGCGGAACGAGATAAATACAGCATTGAGGTAGTAGGGGTCTACCTCGGGTGTTGGCAGTAATGCTGTCATTGCTTGATTGTGTACGGATTCGATTTCCAAAACGCCGGTTCGGCCAATCTGATTAAGTCCGCCATACATTGCAATCAATACAGTTCCCTTGGGCAACACTTCCAGATGCGTTTCGGCTAATGCCAGATCTGTAACTCGTTCATCAGTATTATAGATAGGGCCGTCGTTCAAATCGAGCGTCTTTACCCAAGGAATGTGCCCTCCTAAAAAATACGCGGAATTGTTTCTTCGGGGAGTTGTTCCGGATTTCGTACTGAATAGGTCTCTAATTGGAACTATTGGCCACTCTGTATTTACCACAATATGTGGCTTGTAGTTCTCCACTACTTGACGGGCGCCGTCTATGATCTTCTGGTAGCTTTCGATTTCCGCGACGATTTTATTCTGTATATCGATAGGAGGCAGGGGAAAGCTGATACTTTCAACGTCCTTTTGATTGATACTGGGGTATGCGCCTTTACCCATCATCCCGATCATTTGCGAAATGCAATGATCACTTCTAACCATCTGCAAAAGATAAGTTGGAAGTATTTTTCCCGGCTTCGCTCGCAGCACGGCAAAGCCCGTCGAAGCAATTGCGTTAGTTGCTGGGTTTCGCAGGAGTGTGAATGCCTTTAAATTTGGGCGGACAGTGGATAGCAACACATCACCATCTTTGACTCGCCGCCTAGCTCTACTGGGTGCAGTGTCGCTGCTAATAATTGCTCCGCCCGAAAATCTCCCAGTCTCATTTTCAACCGACGAAATATCGATGTACTCGAAGTTGGAGTTTGGGAATTCGGCGGCAGGATCAACAGACTCTGGGTTCACTTCACAGGCGTGAGCAATCGTTGTTAGCGCAAAGGCGCTGTGTTTGGTGGCGGCCCCGGTGCTGTATCGTTCTCCGCTGAGGCTCCATTCTCCATTTTCGGCAATCTGATCCCGGCAGACGGCTTGCGCTAGCGCGCCGCTTTCAAATTTATCGGGAGCGGCAAAGAACTCCTTCAGTGCACGCTCTGCCTGCGGCAGATCGTCTTGTTCGATAGGCCGGCGCTGTGCACCTAGGGCAAAGCCGTCGTTGCTGACCTTTACGAATAGCAGCTTGTCGGTCTGCTTAGCCAGGAACTTGTCGAAAATGAGTATGGAGGTCTTAACGCCGCTGTAGGGCTGGAAAACCCCTGCGGGCAGTGAGACAACGGCGACCAGGGAGTTCAGCACTAGCAACTTGCGCAGCGCCTTATAGGCGCTGCCACTCTGAAAAATGATGCCTTCTGGCACGATAATGCCTGCCCGGCCATTCGGGCTTAGGTGTTCGTGGATGTAATCGACGAAGAGCACCTCTGACCGCGTGGCTTGGATGGAAAAGCGCTTGTGGGGCTTGATGCCTCCCCTCGGTGACATGAAGGGCGGATTGGCCAAGATGACGTCCGCGTGTTCATTCCACCTGTCTTCGCTGGTGAGCGTATCGTACTCATCCACATGCGGATCGGTAAAGCCGTGCAGGTAGAGGTTCACCAGGGATAAGCGCACCATGTCCGGCGAGATGTCGTAGCCGTGGATGTTGGCCGCAAGCTTGCTGCGCTCATCCAGCGTCAGCATATCACCCGGCTTGTGGTCCTGGTTCTGTGCAAGGATGTGCTTCCAAGCTGAGATCAAAAAGCCAGCCGTGCCGCAAGCCGGATCAAGGATACGTTCGTGCTTCTGTGGATTGATGACTCGGACAATGAAGTCAATAATGTGCCGCGGTGTGCGGAACTGTCCAGCATCACCTTGGCTTCCTAGCACTGACAATAGATACTCAAAGGCGTCGCCCAGTCGTTCAGAGTGATCATAGGAAAAGCCGTCGATTTCCTTCAAGAAGGCCTTTAGCGTTTCCGGATCGCGGTACGGTAGATAGGCATTCTTGAAGATATCGCGGAACAGCGCGGGTAAGTGTGTGTTCTCAGTCATCTTCCCGATGGCCTCGGAGTAGAGATTCAGCGTGTCCTGTCCACCCATCCTGGGCGCCAGCAACTTACTCCAGCTGTACTTCTCAAAACCATTGACGAAGAAGCTGCGCTTGCCGCCAAATTCCTCAGACTGTGCGTCCATGTCGTCCATGAACTTGTAGATCATCGCGATGGTGATCTGCTCGACCTGGCTCTTGGGGTCGGGCACCTTGCCGACGAGGATGTCGCGGCAGGAGTCGATACGGCGTTTGGTGTCGGTATCCAGCATGGTTTTTGTTCTTCTCAGTGATCACATGAATTGGTTCAGGGGTACGAAGTCTTTAACGTACTCAGGTATGCCCTCGCGCCACTCGGGCGGTACGGCTCGCAGGTCGCCCATGCCAAACGCCGGATTGACGTTCAGTTCCCCGAAGCGCTTGTCGTCGATAATGGAGCGAAGCGCGGCGTCTGTGGCATAGGCCCTGAAAAAGTACTTCATCGCCAGCACCGCTGCACCCTGGTCCTCCGCGAGCTTGCTCTGATTGGCGAGCAAGAACTCCTGAAACTCATCTTCCAAGATCTCGTCTTTGCTTTTGAAGTACGGGATCAGGCCGAAGATCTTTTGCAGGATTTCCTTCAGGCTCAAGCGGCGATCCACACCCGCAGCACGACGCAACTTATCGAGGTTGAAATATTCACTGGGCTTATCGAACAGGTGGCTGGCGACGTAGGAGATGGCCGGCTCCCATTGCTCGCTATGAACCTGCAGCTGCAATGTTGGGTCGGCTTTGACCTGTTCTTCGAATTTCTCGAAGAACATCCGGTCAATCTTCATGCCTTCGTAACCGATTTGTTGCTCGGCCACATGATGCATCGCGTCCACGCCAGTGTGCTCGTACACTCCGCCAATAGGAGGTGGCGGCGGCGGGTCGCCGCCTTGACCATCACTACTGCGGGCAGGCAGCTTGAGCACTTCGTCGTAGTCAAACTTCTCTTCGAAGTACTCGCAGTTAGCGAAGAAGTCGAAGAATTTGAATCGTGCCTTCTCGGGCTCGTTGATCAGGGGTTTTAAGTCGTCGTCGAACAGTTGCTCAAGGAAGTTGTGCTTGCGCGTGCCGCGTCCCTTGATCTGAACGAAGTCGGACGGTGAGTACACAGGGCGCATCAACGCGAGATTCAGAATGTCCGGGCAGTCGTAGCCCGTGGTCATCATACCAACGGTTACGCAGACACGGGCTTTGCTAGTCTTGTAGAGCGCGTTGAAGTTGGCAGAGCCCAACAGGTTGTTGTTGGCGAAATTAATGGTGTACTGCTGGGCGGCCGGCACACTCGATGTCACCTGCACCGCGAAATCCGACTGATACTTGCCGGGCCACACCTTATCTGCCAGCTCGTTCAAAATCTGGGCCAGCGTGGCTGCGTGATTCTGGCTCGCGGCGAACACTAGGCCCTTTCCGAACTCCCCGGTTACCGGGTCACGCAGGCCGTTCTTCACGAACGTCTGGCAGAACAGCTCGTTGGTGGCCTTTGAAAAAAACGTCTTTTCGAAGTCTTTGGAGACGAAGCTCTGCTCTTGCTGGCCATCCTCGCCAACAGGCACAATCACTGCATACCCCTGCTCGGAAAGCAGTTTGGTGGTAATATCAGTTCGCGCGTCCACCACAGCCGGGTTGATCAGGAAGCCGTCTTTGACACCGTCCAGCAGCGAGTAGCGGAAAGTTGGCAGCCCAGAGTCGCAGCCAAAGGTACGGTAGGTGTCCAGCAGCAGGCGGCGCTCTTGCTCGCGCGGATCGCGGCTGGGTTTGCTGGCGTCGAAGCTCTTCAGGTAGTCACGTGGCGTTGCCGTTAGTCCCAGCTTGTAGCCAACGAAATACTCGAAGACAGCCCGCGCGTTTCCACCAATGGAGCGGTGCGCTTCGTCGGAGATAACCAGATCGAAGTCCGTGGGCGAGAACACGTGTTTGTACTTGTTGTTGAATAGCAGCGACTGCACCGTTGTGACCACGATCTCGGCTTTGCGCCACTCGTCGCGACGCTCTTTATAAATGACCGTCGCGTAGTCGTTCTTCATGTAGTCCTTGAAAGCTTTCGCGGCTTGCTCTTCCAACTCCAGGCGGTCTACCAGAAACAACACGCGCCGGGCATTGCCTGTGCGCAGGAAAAGCTTGATGACCGCTGCCGAGGTGAGCGTCTTACCAGTACCCGTCGCCATCTCGAAGAGAAAGCGAGTTGAGCCTTCGGCCACGGCGTCTTGAATCGCATTGAGTGCCTTCTTCTGGTAGTCCCGCAAGAATCGGAGTTTGTTCTTGGTGATGAAAGCTAGACGCTCGTCAGCATTGAGCCAACCAGCCACTTTGTCGTAGCCTGGAAGCTGGGTTTGGACGATGTAGTCTCGTCCGACGGTCTCAGTGATCAGTCGATTCTGATCTGGCTCGAACTTCACATAACTCTTAAGTGAATCCGGCGTTGGAAAGTTAGTGATGACGTGCGGATTACCCTGCTGCAGGTCCCAGAAGTAGTGTAGGTTGCCGTTGGAGAGGATGACGAATCGGCAATTAAGCGACTTGGCGTATTTTCGTGCCTGCTCCTTCCCAACCAACGGGCTCTTCTCTTCTGACTTGGCCTCCAGAACGACGAGCGGAAAGCTTTTTTCGTCGAGCAGCAGGAAATCGACAAAGCCGTTCATCGTGGACTCGAAGTTCTGACCGAGGTCGTTGATTTGATCCTTGCCCAGCTTGACGTTGGGCTCCAGCGCCACATTCGCCTTGCCTTTCGAATCGTCGAAGAAGCGCCAGTTGGCGGCCTCTAGCAGCTTGTTGATCTTGATACGTGCTTGGGCTTCTTTTGGTTTCGCCATCCTAGGCACCTTCCATTTCTGATTCGCTTTGATGGACGAGCTGCAGGTCGTGCGCGCGAGCGTACTCCAAGACTAAGATCTCGATCATTGATGCGACTGATCGGCGTTCACGATCGGCGGCCAATCGCAATAGTTGCTTGATCTCAGCGGAGGTCCGGATGGAAAGGGTTTCGCGCTTCAGGCGTGACATGGCGGCGTCTCGTCAATAATGTGACGCCAATGTACTGCCTTTTGCATTATTTCCGCAATGCAAATTTGCAAATTAAGGCTCGTATGCGAGAGGATACCTAACTTAGGTGGCCATACAAACTCGCCGCCACGTCAGCCAAAGGTCAATCAGTTGTAAGCCCAGCTCATCTTATGAACTACTTACCCATTAACAGCTAAGATCGAAGCTTAGCCTTTTATTGCCCACAAGAAATGCACCACTTGTTTGTGTGACAAATTCAGGGCAGTTCATTTAGCCATTCGGAATCGCCTTCCGCCACGACCTTTAAGGTCAGCTTATGCTCCGGACCAGGGCAACCTTCAACACAACTTGCAGTCCGGTGTAAGCAACAAGTTTGAGTTCCTACACTTAACCAGCGCCAACCATAACTTGAGGCCTAATTGCTGCTCGCACTTGTTGATAAATCGGAATCTGCAAGTCTTCCTTTACTTCTAAGGTTACTGCCAGCCCATATGGGATCAGCGTGTCGAGGCGAGCAGTTGCATCCTTCTTGCAGATCACCCTGATTCGCAGTGATTCCCCGTCTTGGTAGGCCGCGATCAAACTATTCCCATCCAATACTTCATGCTGTACGGTGCCACGCAACACCTGATTGTGGTCACCATCTTGGCGTTTGAGCTTAAGCGGGATACCTTCCCAGTTAGCGCCACCTGGTTCCACCTCAAGCTTGGCCTCGCGAAGATCCCGATGATCTGGATTGATGGGCGAAAGCCAGGCAAGCGTGACAACCAGCCGCCGCCAGAGCTTTTGTGCCGACAATGCCAACGGTAGAGGAAACTCAAATTCGTGGACCTCGTTCTCAGCGATTTCTCCGAATCCAAGCACCGTAGCACGTTGCTCCGTGCAAGTAAGCACACGATCAATTGCAGGTGCGCCATAACCCATATATCGAGCAACTACCTCTTTGAACTGCCGAGAATTTGACGCGTTCTTCAAGGCAGTGGCTAAGTGATCTTTCGCGGTCTCGGGCTGACGTGCCCCGTGAACTAGTAGCGCCTTGATGAGCACCGCCATTGACGAGTCAGGAATATTTACTTGATCCTGTTCGCGAAGCGATGAAAGCATTTCATGGATGCGTGCAGCATTGCGGGTCGCAATCGCCGTAGCGTTACTGGTGCCGCGCGTGAACACTGTGTTGTTCAGGTGACCTTCATTTGGGCTATCCCATGCGACACGGTGCCCAGGGCTCAACTTGGTCCTATCAATGGAATAGGTCGTCGTACCGTTCATCAATGGCGTCTGATACAACTGCCTTCCGCCAGCGAACAATACTTCCGGCTTCACAGCCCGACGGAATCCGTGACCAACCCGCATCGCTGGGCTGAACATTTCATAGTGAGGCATCAAGTCGATTCTTGGAGGATGTTCAGGATATTCTCCCGCCTCATCCGCATGTAAAGCACCAACCGTTATCGCATTAAGCGACTCTGCAGGCGAAAGTAAACGCCGCGAACTAAGCGTTGAGGCAACCGCCTTCAATGTCGTCTGCACTTTCAAATCAGGACTTAGAGCCGAAAAAGCCGCGTGGCTAAGGCCGAGCTCGACTGATTCAGGATAATTGCCCGCGCTGACTACAAAAATCACCCTGTACTTCCAAGACAACCAATCAAGCAGGCGCGCCCACGGACTAGGCGTGTGAATGAACGGGCGTGCGGGATCACCGATAGACAGATTGATTACCTTAACGGTGGGGGCCTGAGGAGGAGTGCCGCCTGTTCCTTCAAACATCCGCCTTACCGCGATTTGAATTCTGTCCTCAAAGAAGACTTCATTCGGCATGTGCTCGTCTTTTGTGGCACTATCCTGATCCGGTTGCATCACCGGAACGCAGTATAGTTTGCTACCCAACGGCTGCACTTCGCCGTTTGCAAGGTCGCCATGAATTATGAGCGATGCCATGCTCGTACCATGCCGACGCTGCCCAGGCTGATAAAGCGGCTCCAACTGAAATACGTCATCAAGTAAGATTCTGTCTTGAAGGAAGTCATGGCGCTGCAATGGCGCCCCATCGAGAAGCGCGACCACTGGCGCTTCATCCGCTTCTCCAACTTCGAGTTCAGCAGGAATACCTTCATCCTCGTCAGAAATTGCGAGCGATTGCCCGGTCGGTCGGAAATACATGATGCCCGAGAAGTTGAACAGCTGGATATCGACAGGCACATCGGGATTATCAACTTCAGCAATTAGTCGCCTTATACTTTCCGCAGGTAGCGTCGCTTTAACTGCATGAAAGGCGATATCCGGCATATCTATAAATGGCCCGAGTGTTCTCCCGCCAAGAGGGGCTAACAAACCCTTAACTGCCCGTTCGCTCTGCTGTCGATTGGCCGCGCTACGCCGATAAAAGAGCTCGATTTGGAAGGGGACTTCGTAATCCGGTTCGATTTCTCCCAGCAGATCTCGCCATCGATCAATCATCCCAGTTTCGTGCAGCGTCTCCTCGATATCCCAACGTCTAATGTTACGAAGCTGGGCAAAAACTTCCGCCCACTTTGCATTTCCCAGCGGCAGACGCTGTCCATCAGACCACTGACGCCAGAGCGTAAGGATGCGTTGCAAGCCCGCCTCACTACCCATGGAAAGAAACAGCCTCCCCTTCAGCGGTTTGGCAGAACGATTCCCTTTACCATCAAGTTCGTAAAAATCGTCATCTGGCTCAAGATCAGTAAGATCCCATTCACCCAGCCATTCCAACCCAGCAGCTTCAACAGCTTGCTTGAAGTCGTTGACCGTACCAGCAATTTCGATTACAAGCACAGCCTCGGGCTCTAGCCCGGCCAGCGCTCCTGCAATACCTGCGCGATATTCTCCAAATGAGCGTTGCAGCTCCCCTATCTGCCGGCCAATACGAATGGACTGCGCGCCTCGCTCGGGTAGGTGTGGTTTACTTGGGGGGAATCCTCGGCCGGGATCAGGAGGAACAACACGTTTTTCTGGAAATACTAACAGTGGCAAATCGGCCATCGCGTCTTTTCTCCAAATGGTATGGCCCCTGGATTTTAATTTTCTTGCGAAAGCGGCTTCAGCCGCCCTTGCCACTGTTCGAGCTTATTCAGAGTAATGGTCTTCGCATCATCATTCAGCTGATCCAACACAGCACGCCGCGCGACGGATATACAGAACTCTTCAACTTCCGCGAAGTTATGCCCAAGCAGACGCTTTGCAATCGTTTCAGGAGCGAACCCAAAGTTTATTCTTAAACGATTGGCAATGGTAGCAATATATTGAGTCAACTGGGCTCGCGTAGGCAGCGGCAACTCAATTCTAAGTTGGAACCGTCTCCAAACGGCGCGGTCTAATAACTCTGGGTGATTGCTCGCTGCGATTATCACAACATAATCCGGTAAGCCATCCATTTGGAGCAATAGCGAACTTACAACCCGCTTTATCTCGCCAGTTTCATGGGTATCACCTCGCTCTTTTCCTAGCGTTTCAAATTCATCGAAAAACAACACACAGCGCTGTGTCTTGGCATATTCGATCAAATTTTTAAGTCTGGCGGAAGTTTCACCTAGATAGCTACCTATGACGTTCTCATAACGCACCACGATAAGTGGCACCATTAGTTCATGGGCTATCGCTTCCGCTAAAGTGGTCTTACCGTTTCCTGGCGGGCCAGCCAGCAAGATTCGATGCCGCGGACGCATGTTGTGCGAATGCAAGAGTTCAGCACGGTGCTGCTCTTCGATAAGCTCCACGAGTTGTTCTCGGACCTTATCCATAATGACCATACTGTCCAATGTACGCTCAGGCGAAATTTCAAAAATCAGATCCTTATGCGCATTAACAACATTGCCACCGCCGGCAAAGTTACGCTGGGAGGACAGTGACTTAATGGGCGAACTCTGCAGAGATTTTGCGAGACGGTCCGCCAGAATTCGATGTCCCTTTGCGCGCTCCTCTTTGATCAGCGATTCCGCAGCCGAGCGAAACGACTGCTGGTCGCCATTGCTGGCTGCCTTGACCATCTCTACCAAGGTATCAGCTTGTGCCATCAGCATTTCCTTCAAATGTATTTTTTCCAGCCATTGCTAGCTTGCTATGCTGCAGAAGCGCATCCGTATGTGCCTGTGCATAGATCCAAATTCGCCCCACCGAGCAGAGTATTCGCTGAAACGTGCCTTTCCTGAAAGTTTCCTTAGTTTTTATTAGCCAACGAAAACTTCCGATAATTTGGGGAATTTTGACAGAAAAGCAGCGATAAGTCCTATGATTTCCCCACAGTTTTCTTCCAATCGTCTCGGGTGAATGAAACTGCTTATCCGGGGCACTCTTGTGCACTGGGGAGTAGTGCGCGCACCCCAGGGAGTGGCGTAGAGAAGTGATTCTCAAGAGGGTGGGTCCACATCAGTTGATCACGGGGGAGACCGGAGCGTTAGCTTGACCTACCCCCCCCTGAACAGTTAGCGTCCAAAACTCCTTTTTGAGACGCTGCTCGTTCCACTGCCCCCACCAGCTCATCGGCTGCGTGCATTTGCTCTGCTTGATGTTCGCTGATGCAGGCAGCGAGGGCGGAATCCATCTTATGCCTTCCCATGATCAAAAACCAAAGGCTGCGCGTGGCCGGCGGCACTGCAAGCTGCGCTACGTTCGATGCGGCGCGAACTTATTACAACGAGACTTTCACGTAGGGCTCATCGTCTATAGGGTAGGTGAGCTTATGCACGGGCCAGTCGGACGGAGCATCACGCCATTTCGACGTCTGGTCCTGCTCGTAATTGAAGATAATTTCCGCGCCGGGCTTCTCCGCGATAATGCTCGCGATCAAGGCTTGGTCAGGGTGTACATGGGTACGGCCACTTGTGCTAATCAAATAGCGAGAACAGTCCAGGCTTTGCAACAAGGCGACGTCTGTATTGCCCTTGCTCCCATGATGCGACACTTTTAGCAAGTCGATCTTCACAGGACGCTTCCAGCGGCTCAGAAGGGAATCTTTGACGACAGCGGCGAACGCGTCTGCGGCGAGTAGCGCACGGCTTTCACCAAACTCTAACAGCAGCGCAATACTGCTTCCATTCGGAATGGAAGTGTCTGACGTGTGCGGTGGATACTTGTACTTACTAAATGGCACCAACGGCCACATATCCTGGCGCCCGAGCAAGTCCGCGGCCGGCGTCTCCGAGATATCCTTGGGTGGCGCCGCATCCTTCCAGTGCCGAGCTAGTCGGCGCAACCGCTCTTCATCAGGGGATAAAACCCAAATGAACATTCCGCCGGCAAGTTCCACCGGGACATAACGTGTGTTGCAGATGCGGCCTTCTTTAAACGCGCTGTTCCAGGGATGGATACCGTCGATGAGCGTGGTCAGCTCATCTCCATCCTTGTGGCCTAAAATATCCGCTGCATGCAGATGTCTGCGGCCATTGAACCAGATATCAGCGATATCGAGCCACGCCGGCTTCGCTTTGAGCAAAGCGACTATGCCTTGGATGTGGTCGTCATCGTAGTGCGTGACCACGAGCGCCTCGAGTCGCAAACGCCCATGATTGCGCGCTTGCTCGAGTACGGTCATTAGATTGGCAAGACTTTCTTTTACGCCCCCGTCAATCAGCAAATATCGCAGATTCGCGGCATCGCCGTATGACACAAAAAGGGCATCTCCCTGCTCGGCTTGAATGGATTGGATTTCAAACATGATTTCGCTTCTAAGGCCCGCCAAGTACGAAGTCTGCATCGCCAAAGGCAACGACTACCAAACCGATCGCCAAGTCGTTCGACAGCATGGAGCACCGCATCGCATGAATGATTTCACCCATGGTGGACGCTTTAGGCGATAGAGCAGCTTCACGCAGCTTTTGAGCGACCTGTAGCGCCACCCTATTCGCGTGCCGCCCCAGCACTTCGGTCAGCGCGGCAATGACCACCACCGCGCCACAACGCAACAAAACAGACGGTAGACTTGCCAGTGCCACCTGTCCAACAGCTGAACTGCATCCCATGGCAACCACAACCGGCTTGCCAAACCCGACATGCACATCCTCAATCGCCGCGAACGACATGCCGTTGTTATCGCCAATGTACATGTGCTCATCGTCGATATGCGGAATCAAGGTCAGCAACGCGGGGTTTGATTTGACCGCAGACTCCCATGCCGTCCAGTCTCCAATCATTGGCCCCAGCTCGGCAGATAGATCTTTGAGCCGAATCACAGGCATGGTGGCCCCGGCCTCTTCGTCAAGGAAATCGTCGGCATTATTGGACGCAGCAAACGCGGCCGACGCGAGCGACGCGATTTTGTTGCGATCATTGAAGTCCCTGGGGGCGCTTAGCCATGGCATTTTCGGCATTCCAAGTGCCCACGTCTGGCGTTCAATAATCGCGCTCACGCCCATGAAGCCCATGGGGCAAAGATGCTGATTTTCGCTCCGGATTGAACAGGGATTTTTTGCGACGCCACTATTTAGGCACGACGCTCTCTCTGGGCAAAGCGGTGCACCACTATTGATCGGAATTCTCCCTTCATAGAGAAACTCGAGTGGAAAGTAGGCGTTCGACTGGTTGGTAAGCTGTACCCGCTTCAATTTTTTTGGCCAAGAAGGGATGTAATGCACCAGCCCGTCGTGTAGCAGTTTTCCAGCAGCGGCCAATGTATAGAAGGTGGGATCTGGTTGCACTGCGGGATTCTTGACGAGGAACCCGATTGCTCCTAGAAGCTTTTGTCGGGATGCGGCAATATCGTCGCTATCGAGAACCGTTATGGTGATACCGTCGGGTGTCAGCACCGTCGCACTAGGGCGATTGCCCAGGCTATTATTGACCAGCAGCGCAAGGTCAAAGGACGGTTTTTCAATTTCCATATTGTCGCTCGCGCTCTCTACTGCAAATTGGATTGAGCCGCCTGGCTCGCCACGCAGTCGGGAGGTTTGGAGTATACGGGCACCATCGGCGACAATCAGTCGGATGTCGACTGGTTCGTCAGAGACGTTGTAGTGGAATTTGACGAAGTTGGAGTTGCCGCGTTGGGGCAGGATGAGATCACCGCTGGCAATTTCGCGCCCCAGAGAGACCATATGCACCTTAAGCACCTTCGTTTGCCCGGTCCAGGAGACAAGGTGATCCGGAAATTCGAGACGGCCGGTATCGAACAGGGTCTGATAACGGATGCAGGTCCGAATCATGACGGTGCCTTGCCGGGGGAATTGATCAATGCGTTGATCACTGTCATAGACCTCCGCATACATGACGCGCGCCGACGGTATTCCGGAGCGGATATCCCGTGACGTACTGTCTAGCAGATGCGGGGGCAAAAGCGCGGGTTCGCCGTCAACCGGCTTTAGTTGAGCGTATTTCGGCTCAGACCTGGCGACTGAATCGCCTGAGCCGGTCCGATAGTCAAGCAGTTCCACGCTCCGATCAAGAAATGTGATGTTCGTCGCTAAAATTTCCAGCATCAGATCGCTACGCGTGCCCATGCGTACAATTGCATCGAAGGTTGGCAACACCGACCAATTTCGCGCAAATTGCTGGAGCAATGAAGAGAGCATGTCCAGATTTCCGAATGCCCGTAATACGCACCGTGCTCCTTTTGACCTCAAATCGTCCAGCACAACCAGGCTTGTCGCCGGGTCCTCGTCAATCAGTATGACCAGATCGGCGTAGGAAAAGCTGCGCGCGTACGCCGCCGGTGCGACCACGATATCGGCTCTCCTGGAGTTTTCAGACCATTCGGCGTTATCCAGGGCGCTGGCCACCGCCTCACCGAGGTCGCGCATCTCTGGAGAACCGCTAACGACCAGCGTGTTCTTCTGCCCGCGGTGTGCGTAATATCTACGGGGCCGGCGCAGCTTAGGCCAGTCGAAAGTACAAAAACTGTCTGGCAAAACTGTTGTCAGGCGTTCGCGCAGAACGTTCAATTCGCGTGGACTTGCCCACGTCCACAACTCCTGTTTTAGCCGAATGCGAAGGTCATATGCAATGTCTTTGACTTCTGACACCGAGTCAGCAATCAGCATTGCGCGACGTCGGTCCAGCCATGCCTCGATGTTCGCGAGTTGTGACTGCCCACCCCAGTCCACGACTTTTCGCGCCTTCACCGCCTCGAATATGAAACCCCGAATGCTGTCGGGATGATGCCACCAGGTCCAGTCGTTCGTAGGAAGTAAAAAGCCAAGTCCTACCTGGGCCCGCTGCCACAGTGTATCGTCACCCGCATCAATGGATTCTTCTTTGCCCATTTGACTATCATTTAATTAGTATTATTCCGATGCCGTTAGGCAATTTCTCTATCGAATAGGGCCTTTATTTTACGCACGTTGATAATGGGCAATCTATCCAAAAATCACTATTTGTGCCTTGTTTTCATTTGCAACAAAGTGCGGCATCGAGCTCTCCATCACATAGATCACATAGGCATGTGCAGCAGTGACGCTTAGATGGTAATTTGGCGCAATATGGTTGGCCCATATCATCAGGCACTGCGGACAGCACCTAGAACTCGGGTGCCTGATCTTCTCGACGGAAGCCAAGCGTTCAGACATAGTGAACCGTATCACCCTTGAAATGGCCGAGAAGCAACGTCGAACGCGTTACTGTCGCACACTCGAGTCGTGGTTGATATGGGAAGGCAGAATCGTGGATAACTCTGATATTCAGCATTGATCGTCATTTACTCGAGCTCTATTACCATGCGGCCTCGCTGTTGTCGTACGAAACATGCACTAGCGAAGAACCCACACTTCCTTTGTTTTTATATCAATACATGATGCCCTTGTGATAGTCTGCTCTCATGTTTCCGACAGTGAGCAGCGGGCACTTCGACGGCCTTTTTATCCAGAACGATCAACGGCGCATGAGCACCGCGCTAGTGGTCGCTGTGCTACTGCATGCGCTAATGCTTAGTGTCACGCTGGGTGGTCAGTCCTTCGGCCTGTCCGGCCTCAAGCTCCCATGGAAAGAGCGGCGCCTCGGTGCCGATGATCTGCAAGTCATCCTTGCGCCATTGCCGGCACCGGCCAACGTGGCCAGCAATGCCTTATCTCTACCGGCGCCATCCTCATCGGCGGTAGAAGCCAATCCTGTGCTAGCTCCAGTGGATGCCCCTGCGATGGGCCGCACAGTGTCATCCCTGTCAACCTCGCCAACGGCAACCCCATTGCCAAAGCCTAAACCGGCGGCGGCAGCGGCGCCGGCGCCAGCCATCGAGCCTCTCATGTCTGTAAGCAAGCAACCCACCGCTTCGTTACCGACGGCGCCAGTGGCACGAGAAGCCCCGATTCACATCAGCGACGCGCCCGCCCAAAGCATCAGCCGCGATGTCGCGCAAGCGCCAGTTGAACAAGCCACCAAGGAGCATGCCGCACTGGATCAGGCAGGACAGGAACAAGCGGCGCAGCGTACCGAAAACCTGAGGCGCACGGAATTGATGGCCGCCGCACAACGTGAAGCCGCGCGCCAAGAGCAGCTTCGCATTGAGAGCGCCCGCACCGAACAAGCCGCCAGGGACGAGGCTGCTCGGTTAGACGCCGAACGTCAGGAACTGATACAGCAGGAAAACCTGCGTCGCGAAACTTTGCGCCAGGAACAGGAGAAACGGGCAGAACAAGCTCGGCAGGACGCTGTACGAGAAGAACAAGCCAAAGCCGAGGCCCTGCGCCAGGAAGCTGTGCGGCAAGAGGCGATCCGGCAAGACCTGGCGAAGCAGGCGCAATTGGAGCAGCAGCGCCAAGAACGCGCCCGCCAGGAGGCCGCACGGCAGGAGCAAATTCAGCAGGCCGAAAAGGCCCGCGTTGAAACAGTACGGCAAGAGCAGGCCAGACAAGCCCAACAGGAAGCACAACGTCTGGAAGCATTGCGTCAGGAGCAGGCTAATCAAGCCGAAATGGCGCGCCAAGCGGCTGCCAAACAGGAACAGGAACGTGCGGACGCAGCCCGTCAGGAAGTGGCGAGACAAGCAGCACAACAGGAAGCTTTCAAACAGGAGCAGGCAAAAAAAGATCAGGCCCTGCGGGACAAAGCCAAGCAAGAGGTCGAGCGTGAAGAGCGCCTAAAAGCAATCGGCAAGCAACTCGACCAAGAGGCCGCGCAACGAAACGCCTCTTCACGCTCAGCCCTGCCCTCCGCCAGCAACCTGCGCCGCGGTTGGCTCTTCGGTCGCGCCGATCCTAATGGCGATCTCATCCTTTATGCGGAAGCGATGAGCCGCAAGATCGAAAGGAATATGACCTTCGACATGGTCCGCGAAGTCATCAAACAGCCGCATAACCGACCAACGGTGACGATTGCCGTTCGGGCAGATGGTAGCGTTGAAAAGGTGACGTTCGTGACGTCAAGCGGCGTCGCCGCGATCGATGACGCGATACGAAAAGTCATCGCTAGTCAAGCGCCTTACGGCGCCCTCCCTCCGGCCTTAGCGCGTCAATACGACGTAATCGAAATCCGCCGCACTTGGATATTCGATATGACCATCCGATTGGAGTAAGGTTTTCTTACTCTAGGCCGCAGGCCATGCCCCCTCGGAATAATTGACTTGTTTCTGCACGATCGGTTCGAACTCAGCATAAACACGTCGTCCCCAATAAAGCCGACGCTGCACTTTACATTTGCGAGTCACATCACCCTTCAATCTGGTTTCGGGAATTTCCAACGTTGGAAAGTGATATATTTAAATTTCTTTTTAAAATCAATCACTTATTTACAAAATAATTTACAAAATAGATTTTTTCAGATAGGGTTACGGTGTTAACTTCCGGCGCCGGATAATTAAGATGAGCCCGTTTTCAGTTTACCTGTCAGAACTCAGAATTCGTCATGGCCTTCGTCAGACCAAATTGGCGGCGCTGTTGGGGTACGAGCAGGGCTACATCTCTGCTCTGGAGCTGGGAACTAAAAGTCCCTCAAATGAGGAATTCCTGGCAAGGCTGATTCAAGCCTTCAAGATGACGAGCCAGGAACAGGCCGAGCTTGCACTCGCTGTCAAACAATCACAACTACGCTATACGTTGCCGCGTGACATTCCTCCTGACGCATTCCGCTTTTTCTCCGAGGTGTACGAGAAAATTGATCGGCTTGCGAAGCCACAATGGGAGGCGCTGCGCGCGATAGCTAGCATCGACATTCCTCAACAGGAGGAATGCCCAGTGCCAGTGAATACGAAGGAAACGGAGGTCCCAATGTAAAAACGGGACAAACCTATCGGCTTGCCCCGTTTTTGGTAAGCCATAGCTGTGAGCTACAGAAGACCTCGGAATCCTCAGTATCTCGCTACCGACCGCGCGCGTCAAGCCGCTCCCACCAAGCTATACCGCTGTCGCGTTGAGTTAATACTCAGCGCCGGGACTTTTCGTCTCGAAATTTCGTGAGTAATAGCACACCGTATGGATTGTCCAAGGCAATCCGTTCCATCTTGCAATACGAACAGCGAGAGGTATCGCTATGCCAACAAGAAAAGTAGTCACAAGGTCGGGACATCGGGTTCGTGGTGTTTTCCCATCCGTGAAGAATCAACGCATGGTCGCATGGGAGTCTCTCTTGGAGCGAGATGCCATCGTTCTATTTGAACTCTCCCCCGGCGTGATCGCCTATGAAGAACAGCCATCTATCGAGCTGTACTACGAGGGCACTGTGCCTCGAAAGTATTACCCCGACTTCGCACTGACCCTGCGGAACGGATCGGTCGCGCACGTCGAAGTCAAGCCCAAGAGGAAACTCTCCAACAAGTTGGTCTATGACCGCTTGGACAAGATTGCAGCCAGCTATCAACGGCAATCTCGGCAGTTTTGGATTCTGACTGATGAAGAGATACGCAAACAGCCGAGATTGTCCAATTTGACGCAATTCGCCTATCACCTGAAAGCGGAGCGTTTCAAACGACCTCCGGCCTGGAGGCTGCACGAGCTACGTCAGCGCAATGACTGGACATTCGAGGATTTGGCAACGGCCCTTGATGGAGCGCCTTCCGTTTTTCGCTTGCTCGCTGCTGGTCTCGCCTTCTGCGACCTGGACAACCCAATCCAGCCTAGTACTTTCATCACTTTCATGCACGGTGAACCAAATGATTCGCTTTACTTTTAGAAAAGGCCTGCGCTTCATAGAGCGCCAACGCACATGGACCTTGATTCGCCGGTTGGCGAACCAAAAGTTGCAACTTGAAGACGAAGCCGGCGAAATCGTCACTTATACCGAGCCAGAACTAATTTGCCGGTGGCTTAAGCGTGAGATTGTTATTGATGAGAACTGCTTGTCCGAGCCAGATAGCGCTTTCTATTTGACGACGCCACGTGACTTAAGCACCTATCCCGAGCATATCCGTTCGGAGGCTTTGAGACGAATGAAATACGTGGCAGGGCTAGAAGGTTGCACAAAGATCTCTGTCGCCAAGATCGTGAGGCCACGCATCGCCGCCATCGCAACCCAGATGGGCGACACGAGCCCACCAAGTCCGAGCACGGTATATCGCTGGTGGAAATCCTATCGCACGACAAGATCAGGCGCACAATTAATTAGCACACGCCACCGTTCCGGACGGCCCAGGCGAAGCGCCGCAGATGATCTCCTGGAAGAGTCCATCTCGACCATTTATCTCGATTCGCAACAGCATCCAATTTCAGGCGTTTACGACGACTTCTGTAATCGTGTTAAGAACGCTAATAAGCAGCTTGACCGCGCCTCGAAGATCCAATGCCCATCCCGATCAACAGTTTATCGACGCATAAAGGAACTCGAGAAAGAGATCGTCGATCGCGCTCGCCTTGGGAAAAATGCAGCCGAACGCAAGTATCGACCAGTGCTGGGTACGGTGAGGGTCCGCAAGGTGCTAGAGCGCCTTGAAGTGGATCACACACCGCTCGATCTCATTATCATTGACGAAGACACGGCACTTCCGCTTGGAAGGCCATGGTTATCGATCGCCATCGATAAATTCAGCAGAGCCATCATGGGCTTCTATGTCTCATTCAACGAACCCTCATCAGTCTCCATCCTTCAATGCCTGAAACGAGCCATCCTGCCGAAAGACGAATGGCTCAGCAAGTATCCAGATATCCAGGCCAAGTGGCCGTGTCATGGCATTCCTGAGCTCATCGCCACTGATAACGGCATGGATCTTCACTCCGCCGCATTCCGCGATATTTGCCTGGAGTTAGGAATCCAACTTCTCTATTGTCCGGCAAAGAAGCCCGAATACAAGGGTTCAGTAGAACGGTTCTTCCGAACGATCAGCGAAGGGCTCATCCATCGCTTGCCGGGCACTGTCTTCTCCAACGTGACACAACGGGGAGACTACCCCTCAGAAGAGCTCGCGGCCATCGACCTCAAGACATTGATGCATCTACTGACCAAGTGGGTGGTTGAGGTATATCACTGTTCGAAGCACAGGGCCTTAGGCATGACCCCCCTTGAAAAATGGTACGAGAGCATTCCAAGCCGCACCGTAGAGCTTCCCGCTTATCCAGAACAACTAGATGTTCTCGTTGGTATTCCTACTGAGCGCACATTGTTTCGCTATGGTTTGGAATTCGACAATCTCATGTACAACAGCGATGAGTTGCAAACCATCTTCCGCAAGAATGGTGCACTCGCAAAAACCATGGTCAAGCTTAAATATTATGAAGACGATGTCTCATACATCCATGCGTTCGATCCAAGTACAGAGTCATACATTCGTGTGCCCGCAGTGGATTGGGACTATGCCGATGGATTGAACAGGCACGTCCATGCGTTGATTCAAGCCGCCGCGAGAAAGAAATATGGCGATCGACCGAGCGTCAATCGTCTTCTGGATGTTAAAGCTGAGATACAAGAAATGGTCTCTGGCGCTTTGAAAAGCAAGAAGATGAAGGTCCGAAAACTTGGAGCCAAGCTGATACAACATCACAGTGAAGCGATTCTCAAACGCGATCCGGCGCCGATCGAGAAAGCCACGACAGTTCGAAAATCTGCCAGAGCTTCACGCCCAGTACAGCTCGATGAGGGACTGGATGATGACCTGCCATCGTTTACGGTCTCAGAACGCACCATCGGGAAAAAGAAATGAACGCGCGTGCAGACACTATAGCGCCGGCTGGTGTTCGTGCAAAAGCAGATGCCACACCCAATAATTACATTAGCTTCTCCATCCGGCATCAAGTCATCGAGTTCAATGCGTTTCGCGAGGGGTGGAACAAAATCGCCCAAGTCCATCACCGTGGCACTCATGCTCAGATAGCAGGTGGACTCCTTCTGTTAGGGCAATCCGGAGCAGGGAAGACAACCCTCATTGAGTATTACCGCGATACCTTTCCGATTGAGCATCTCCCAGACCAAACTATCGTACGCGTCTTAGTCGTTCAAACGCCAGCAATGCCTACAGTAAAAAATCTTGCTGAAGCAATACTTCATGCCCTTGGCGATAAGGACATTAACAAAGGCTCGACAGAGGAAAAAACACGTAGGATCTTCAAGCTCCTAGTGGGTTGCCGCGTTGAACTACTCATCATCGACGAATTTCAACACTTCTATGATTCTCGGCGTCGAAGCGTTGCTAATCAAGTTGCCGACTGGCTAAAAGGCGTTTTGAATGTTGCCCGCATTCCCGTTGTCGTCGTAGGCTTGCAGCGTGCCGAAACCGTCATTCGATTGAATGAACAACTTGCAAGGCGCTTCTCTTCTGGGTTTGACCTACGTCCGTTCGACTACCATACCAAGGAAGGAAAGCTGGAGTTCAGAGGGCTGCTAAAAACGATACGATCCTGCATCCCTGTTCAATGCATCGACTTCCACGAGGGCAATCTAGCGTTGAAATTCTTCGTCGCCACCAATGGTCTCATCGATTACATCGCAAAGATCATTGATGAAGCAGTACAAATAGCAGCTCGCCAAATAACCCCATTTATTGACTTGTCCACTCTCGCCCAGGCATTTGAGGAATCGGTATGGAGAAGTGTTCCGGAAAAGCTCAATCCCTTCAATCCGGATGCTGAACTTCGGCCGCTGAACAAAGTTGGCGAACCGTTTGAGCGTTGGAACGCGATTATCATGCCCGTTAGAGAACCAGAGGAGGGGCGATGAGCAAGCCACCATCTCAAATTTTCTCTGGCGACATCATGCTGCTTTGCCGGCCGACACGTGCGCCGAATGAAGGCATGTATGGCTATTTGCTACGCCTGGCAGAGGCAAACGGATTGGTTGGCATTGCTCAGCTTTGGCCAGATCGAAAACCATCGATTGATGCATTGGAACGTCGACTTGGAACACAGCACTGGCCGCAAAATCGAACGATGTTGGATGAGACTCTTCCACAGCTGACTTGTCGCCCTGGCACACGCCCAATTTGGAACCTGCGGCATAGCCGCTACTGCCCTTGCTGCCTAAGTGAATCACCGCAATGGAAGTGGGAATGGGAGTTAACACTGTTTACCTCCTGCCCTCAACACGGTGTCGAGTTAGTAGAGGAATGTCCCGGCTGCAGCAAGAAGTTAAACTGGGGACGCCAAAGCCTGATGACATGTGACTGTGGTCATTCACTCACCTCGGTAGAGCCAAAAGCTTCATCCCAATCGGAGCGTCAGTTAGCGGAAATTTTTTACGCGAAGCTGTACCGCCAGAAGACGAACCGCAAACATCTAGCTGAACTATCACTTGAACAATTGCACCAAGTAACGTTCATGCTCGGGGCGTACGCTAAGAACGATGGCCGCAAGTTCTCGCAGAAAATTAGTAACCTGCACGATATCACAGTCGTACGCCCACTTATGAGCGCGGCGGCCAACATACTGACGAAGTGGCCCATAAAATTCCATGCATTGCTTGCGTCGTTACGCAAGGCAGGCGAGATTGACGTGCAAGATCAAAGACTATCTAAACGCTTTGGATTTTTTTACCACTACGTCTATCGAAACCTCAAAGAGCCAGAATTCGCGTTTCTACTGCAAGCATTTGAGGGGTATATTTCGCGCACCTGGAAGGGTTCTCTGGCTGAACGAAACTCAAGACTGTCACCTGACATGCGCCGACGTCACACTTGGGTGCCGATCATTGCAATGGCGAAAGAACTAAAAACCACAAAACGTAAGCTTCAAGTGCTCATTAAGGAAGGCCGCATTGAATCTTCTGTCAGTAAGACGCCCGCTGGTCGCTCCCTTACTTGCGTGAGTCGCCAGCAAATTGCGGAGATGCGCATGGCATTGGACGACGTACTTGACTTTCAGCAAACATGTCAGCAATTGGGACTTACAAAATTGCGAACAACGCAACTTATGCAAGGTAAAGTGATTGATTCGGTTTTTCAACCAAGACGTTCTGGTACGGCGCGCTGGGGAATTCCCAAAGAGCATGTAGGGGCCATATTGTCATATGGATGGAACCTTCCTGTCGTAGCAAAAAAGGACAGGTCTGATCTCGTGTCACTTGCTCATGCGCTACGTAGTTTACTGAGGGAGAAGTATCTGTTCCCTGAGCTCGTCCTGGATGTCTTAAGACAGAAGATATCGCCCCTCGCGGTCTCCGGCTCTACAGAGGGGCTGCCCGGTTGGCTATTCGATCGATCTACATTACTTGCATGGATTACTGAGCAGCGTGAGGTTAGCTATCCTGGCTATGTATCAGTTCCAGTTGCGGCGCGAAAACTGGGCATACGTCAACAAGCTATGCGCCACTTCGTTTGGGATTCAAACTTATCCCATAAAATTCATCGCGACCGCTATCACATGCTTATTCTCGAAAGTGCTCTAGAGGAGTTCGCAAATAAATTTGTCTTTTGTCACGAACTTCAGGCACAGTTCAATCTGATTCCAGCATACTTTATTCCACGGTTGATGGATCGTGGTGTTATTCCTGTGAGCGGCCCGAAGCTCGATGGTGGGCGAATCTTCCTATTTTCCAGGCAGCCCAACCTCTTTGAGGCGATGAACAATATCCTCTTTAATCGCAAATGCGCATGTGAAGATAATGCCGACGAAAATGAAAAGTCATCAGTACAGATCTTATCGAAGATCGCTTGGAGAGCAAGTATGGATAACACTATGTCAGCTCATTACGGGGACTCGTTGCGAAATGCACATGAATACCTGGATTATCAAAAGCTGCTAGTTGCCAGGGCCGTTCTGGAGTCGGTTGACGTACCGACGATTCGTCATAAAAGCATTTCCAACTTAGATCGATGGAATGCGCAAGGGACCTGGTGTTCAGCGCATGACGAATGGCGAGAGATCATGACCAGCGGCAGCGACGCGGATGTCTTCGCTGCCATGACAGGGTTAGATGAGCGAGCCAATCGGTTACGACAGTCGCCGCCATACGTTGGGCTAATTGCCCAGAAGGTTCGAAAAGAAATCATTCAAATGGTTCAGCTTCTCCGAAAAGATTACAGCGATTTTGAACTCCCAGCCCCTCTAAGGCCTGAGGAGTAGCGTGGGTTTGACTTTTCTCAAGCGCGATTGCACGTTGGGCGGGTAACCTAACGGGATGCTACGCTTTCAATCAACGAATCATGTCCCTTCAGCCTTCGCGCGCTATAGGTGCGGGATCGCAATGGATCGAATAGTGAATGCTTCAAATGAAATAGAGAAAAGGCGGGCTGCAGATTGGGCGCTATGCTGGAGACAACTTACAGACTACCTGGCCGCGCAGCATTCAGGCTCATCGGATGAATACGAAGCTGAAGAGTGGCGTCTAATGAGTACTTACCTCGATATCTATAATGCTCCACCAACGAGCCGGATCCAAATGATCCGAGGTCGTGTGTCACGGTCGCGCCTAACTTCGCTCAGCAAAGCACTGGGGCTGTCTTCCACCGTGCTGGCTGCGGATCTTTCTATAGGTTCTGGTTCAAACGAGCGGCTTTCGCAAACGCAAAGCGAGCGCATCATTGGCCTGCTATCCTTAGTCGGCCGTGTAGAAAAGATGAATACAGCCAGCGAGGCAAAAGAATTCGATGCGCCGCGGTGGCTTGGAGCTTGGCTAGATACCCCGTTGCCAGCACTAGCGGGCGAAAGACCAGGCGCCTATCTTGATACGATGACGGGCCAGGACTTACTTGCTAGTTTGCTCGCCATCTCAGAGTCTGGTGCATATGCATAAACTGCAATATCCAGGTCTGACGGTATTCGAAATTGTTCCGGAAGTGGTGCAGAGATAGAGAACTCGATATACTTACACGCAGCCGATGACTTCGTCCCACACCAGGCAATTGGAGCCAAAATTTCGTGATGTCTCGGCCCACCTCGGATTAGGTGCCGCTGTTTGTTCATGCGTTTATCCCCATGCGAATGAGCAGGCCAGCGACGTGCCCGTTGACCAACTTGCCCGGCGCCGATGCTAATCGTCTGCTCAGCAAAGTTGGTCCTAATACGTTCAGATTGTTAAAGAACAGCCCATCTTCAACGGGTGTGAATGTTGAAGCTTCTACTGAGAGGATTTCAACGATCGCACACTTGTGCATGCCAACTACTTGTCCAGCACAGCCATGCTGACAATGGCATCGAACTCGTTCAACACATCGGGGTGGTGCTTTGTCAGGTGACGCAGGACGGAATCATTAGCCATCAGCTTCGCCAAATACCCCCTGGCCAATACTAGGTTGAGGACGTCTTGGCCATAAGACTGCTCTGCAAGTTTGAATTGCTCCTGCAGGTTTCCCATTTCCCTCTCCATCTTCGCCATCTGATCAGCGCTCACACCAGTCATTTTTCTGGTCTTGGCTTCGCCAACCACCATGTTGCTGGGCGTCGCCGCCAACAACGCCTGCGCATAGGCGACCGTGAGGTTATTTGCGCTGACCATCAATTCCACGCACTCGACTTGCCTGGTGGGCTTCAGCTTGCGAAGCACCGCACCTAAGTTGGCGGAGAACACCTGATCTCGCAGAAATTCAGCCGCCTCTGGACAAATCCCATCAAGCAAATTCAGCTTCTTCAAAATGTGGCTGATATCAACGTCCAGCGCCTTGGCGAGCCTGCCCGGTGTAACTCCACGTTCAACTGCACGCCGGATCATGACGTGTTCCTGAATACTGGAAAGGCGATTCACCCGATTGTTGTAGGTATAGCTTTCGTCGTCAAGGGCCACCAGGCACGGTGCGTTTTCGAAACCCAGCTGATGTAATGCCGTCAGTCGCGAATGCCCATCCAGCAAAATGTACTGCTTGTCTCGATTCGGCTTACCTACAGATAAAGGCTCGATCAGGCCAACGGCCTCAATGGACGCAATGATCTGCTTGAATTTTCGGGAGACCAGTAATCCGTCTGGTGTTTTTCGTGAAGGCAGAATGGACGACAACGGCAAGCTTAGTGGTTCCGGCACGAAGCCCAGAGGTGGTTTGCCCATGATCAGATTCCTTTTGTCCACACGCGGTCTGCAAGATACTGAGGCAGCGTATCCAGTCCTTCCGCCCGTAACAGATTCCCAAAATTTTCGTCGCCCAGCAGCTGGCGCAACGCTCCAACGATGAACAGCAAGCTACGCTGAGTGGTTTCTGCTTTCCTCACCAACTGCTTCTGACGCTCGACTTCACGTTTGTAATTGCGCACCAGGCTCGATGATGTGACATCTTCGTTCTGCTTGCGAGATACCATCTTGCCACCCATACCGCGGCCGCGTGTTCGACGACGTTCAATTACACGACGTGCTTGAATCAGTTGACTACCGCGTAGCTTGCCGGACTCGTAGGCATCCTGCAGGGCAGTCTGGATCGCCTTATCGTCATTGCCGGCGCCGGCGATAGTGATAGCCGCATTGAGCGGAATGCGTCCACTGCCGACAGCCGTTAGAAGCCGCTCTTCGCCATTCTTGAGCAGAAACAAGATGCCCTGCACATAGTCCATGCTCAGCGCCGTCTTTTCCGCAATCGCCTTCTTATCGTAGCCCTGATCACGCAGCTGCTCGATGCCGACCAGAAGTTCCAGCGGACTGAATTTGCGTCGAGCGATATTTTCCGTCAAGCTCATGATGAAGGCCGACTCGTCATCAACGCGCATGACTATCGCTGGAATTTCCGGTTGACCTAGGCTTCTGAACGCTTTGAACCGTCCTTCGCCGCATATCAACAGGTATCGTTCCCCATCACTTCCACGCCGCGGTGTCACGACGATCGGTTTCTTCAGACCGATGTTTTGAATATTGGTGACAATCTGTTCGAACATTCGGCTATTCCGTTCGCGCGGATTGAGCACATCAATTCTTTCCAGTGGGATCATGCGCAACTCTGAATGGCGATACTCCCTGTCGTTGCTCATGCACTCCTCCGCAGGCGCAGACGCCGGGCCATGCCATACAGGTAGTCCAGACTATCGAAGTGGTAACACTCAAACTCGACACCGTTATGCTCGCCAAGATGAATGCGCGGTTGTCCGAAGTCGAGCCTGGGTAACAGGTAATAATCCAACGCGCTCTGATTCGCGCTATCCAGGCGCACAGCAACGGTAATGTCCGGTGCGAGTGTCGTATCGAAGCGCACCTTCCAGCGTCGTCGCCCGTTATCGAACGACTGGCAGCGGGCCAGCACCAACGAAACGCTGAATTCGCGGTTGATGTTTAGAAGGTCTGTGGCAGGATCGCGCTCGACAATGCCGCCGACTTCGCAAATCATTCGCTCCGTCTCTCCGACGATTTGTGGATACAGCCGGCGCAGGAACTGGTTGGCTTCCAGATACTGGTAATCCCGATCTGGCGTAAATCCAACTGCCTGGTATGCCCGGATCAGACTCCCGAACCTATGCGCATAGGCGGCCGCCGATGGCAGCCCCTCAGCCTCATTGATGATCAGGCCCGATAAGTAGCCATGCCGCTGATATAGGTTGCGCAGTTTATCGACCAGCTCTTCGTCGCTATAGCGGTGTGCCCGGGCACGCAGAATACCTTGCGTGGTGTAAAACAGCTCTGCGGGGACGATACCTTCGAATGCCCCTTCCTTCTTGATCCACATATCAGGACTGTTGACCACGCGATGCTTCTTGAGCTTGAACGATCGGCGGTTGTAGATATTGTTTCCAATGTACTTCTCGTTGGATAGTACCTCCCGGATTGTTGCACGCGTCCAGTCTCGCCCGAGATCGGTTTTAATACCTTGCTCATTGAGCCGCTCTGCGATCTCTGATTCGACCAAATTCTCATCGACGAACCAACGGTAGATTCTGTTGACAATAGCTACTTCCGCATCTGGCCCTGGCTGCAAGATGACACGGTCCGTTTGAAGGCTTTTGTGCTCGCCGCGCGTCAGTTCACTTTTGACGGAGCCTGTCTGGTCAATTAGGACGCGTCGCAAACCATATCCGGCTGGCCCACCTTGACGAAATCCCAGTTCAATCAGGCGACACTGTCCTGCAAACACTTTCGCTGACAACTCCCGGCTATATTCACCGGCCATTGCGCGCTTCACGCCTTTGACAATGGTGGACACGGGTGAACCATCGTTTTCGAACTGCTCAGCGCAATAAGCCACCTGGATGCCGGCACGGCGGCAGATGTATTCATAGTATGCGCTTTCATCAGCGTCCTGGAAGCGGCCCCAACGGCTGACATCATAGACAAGAATGATCTGAAAATCCGCGTTACCCGTCTCAACGTCTTTAATCAATTGCTGCAGAGCCTGGCGGCCATCGATACGCAGTCCGCTCTTGCCCGCATCAGCATAGGTCCGTACGATGTCGATACCTCGTCGCCCTGCATACTCGCGAATCTTGTCCGCCTGATTCTCAGTTGAGTACTGTTGATGTTCGGTTGACATCCGAACGTATTCAGCGGCACGGCAAGTTACTGGAGCTACCGGACGATCTGGCATGCCAGCTGATTTTTCGTCTAGATACATGGCGCCCGATCCCTCTGCTATTGATTTGTATGCTCCCTCGCCAGGATGCCTGCAGATCTGGCGATGTAGATACCGGGTTCACGGACAAGCTCGCGATAGCCTAAAGCTGATTCTCATTTAAATATAGTTGACGCCGTAACGACACCCTCAGTCACGCTGCCGAAACAATCGGCCCGACTTACCTGTCCCTCCGCCCGTGAAGATGTTGGGCTTATTGCGTTTTCTTCGGTAACCCCTTCCGGCACATCCATTTGCCGGTAGCTAAAAATTTTTTCGTGTTGGCTGAATCCAATTTAGACGCAAGGGTGGGAAAGATGTTGCACAAAAAGGGTAACAATTTACCGAGCAGCGCGATTGCCGATGACGATGGCGAAGGGTATGCGAATGCGATCGCACTTGCGTTGAACCGGGAACTAGGGAAGTCACGCCATGCTGTCAAGACGTTGACGCGCTGGACGGGAGCAAGTGAACGGACTGCGAAGAATTGGATCAATGCCAAACGTGGGCCAAGCGGAGAGGATCTGGTTGCACTCGCCAAGCATTCGAATGAGGTAATGCGCGCCTTCCATCGACTGGCAGGCCGATCTGAACTTGAAGCCGGCATTCACGCCGAACTTCACCATATGCTCAATCGGGCGATTTCGCTACTCGAATCTTAGCTCATCATCCGCAGCAGCCGAGCTAGGGGCAGGAAATCAATATTTCTCTTAAAGAACTTTAGTTGCTGGCGAGCGCATCCACGCATATCGCCGAGCCGCTGAACTCAAACTCAACAGGTGAAACTGCTCGGAAGAACCTGAGCCATCCTTACCGCGCAAACCCGAAACTCGAGCTGTCGGAAAATTTCACTCATATTGAGATTTTGTTAGGAAAATTTCAGTCTTTTTGAGATTTTCTCGCGTACTTTTCTCAAAATTCGTGCCTAAGCCTTTGATTTTATTAGGCATAAATTTCACTAATTTTGAGATCCTTCACACGTTGATACTTAAAAAAGGCCCGCCGCGTGCGGGCCTTTTTTTCGCCCGTGGGCTAATTCAGTCTAATTCGAGCAGAAACAAGCTAAAACAGTCCAAAAATCGGCCCCGTTTATCTAAAACGGTCCCGAAAATCCCACCCGAAGTCTAATTCGATCGCTTTTCGCAAGCCGAAAGTCTAAAACGATCCCAATTCCCTTTCTCCGCTCCAAGTTTTAGACTGATTTCGAGGCCGTATTGGCGGCCACCTCGCCTTATCATCCAGAATATAGTGTTGTAGATCGATCAATAGCGCCTACCGTTGTGATAGGCTGTAATGTACTTCTCAACATTCGGTAAATCGGGCAACTCAGTGGCTTCCAAATCGATCCAACTCGCACAGGCAATCCAGCGCGACCCAGGTCGAATGAGCACCGCCCTGCTGATCTCCCTGATCGTTCACGCCCTTCTGTTGAGCATCTCCATCGGCGGCCAAACCTTCGGCATGCCCGGCTTCAAATTCCCGTGGAAGGACAGACGCCTCGGCGCCGACGAGCTGCATATCCTGCTCGCGCCAGCACCCGCGCCCGCTCCGTCCACAGCCGCACCTGCAAGCGCCCTGCCGCCTCCGCCAGACTCATCGCCGGTCCAGCAAATATCCAACCCGGTCCTCGCCACCGTAGAAAAGCCCGCCATGGGCAGCACTGTCAGTTCAATGACGATCGCACCGCGTACGGCCCCACCACCCGCGCCCGCAGAGGCGCAGGCAAGCGCCCCCGCGCCCGCAGTAGAACCGGTCATGACCGTGCAACAGCCCGCAATACCGATTCCAACCGCTCCTGCGCCACAAACCGCGCCCGTTCAAGTGAGCGAGGCGCCCGCCCCCACCAACGCGCGCGAAGCAGCACCAAAGCCCATCGAACAAGCCGCAAAAGAACAAGCACTCGACCAGGCCGGCATCGAACTGGAAAAGCAGCGTACCGAAAACCTGCGCCAAACCGAACTGATGGCCGCCGCACAGCAAGAAACCGCGCGCCAGGAACAACTACGAATCGCTACCGCCCGCGCCGAACAAGCCGCCCGCGACGAAGCCGCACGACAAGAAGCTGAACGCCAGGAAAACCTGCGCCGCGAAGCGCAGCGCCAAGAGCAGGCGAAGCAAGAGGAAAAAGCCCGCCAGGACGCCTCTCGCCAGGAACAGGAACGCGCCGAAGCCGCACGTCTTGAAGCCTTTCGTCAGGAGCAAGCAAAGCAAGCGCAGCTCGAAGCAGCACGCCAAGCCCAACAGGAAGCCGCAAAAAAAGAGCAGGCGCGCCTGGCCGAAAAAGCCCGTCAGGACGCCATCCGCCAGGAGCAGGAACGCGCCGAAGCAGCCCGCCTCGAACAGGTCAAGCTAGCCCAACAAGAAGCAGCGCGCCAGGCACAACGTCAACAAGAAGCCGCACGCCAGGAAGCCCTTAAACAAGAGCAAGCCCGACAAGACGCCATCAAGGCCGAAGCCGCGCGCCAGGAGGCAGCAAAACAAGAAGCAGCCCGTCTGGAACAAGCCAGGAAAGACCAGATAGCACGCGAGCGCGCCGAAGAAGAAGCCAAGCGCGAAGAACGCCTGCGCCAAATCGGCAAACAACTCGACGCAGAACGCGCCCAGCGCGAAGCCGCCGACCGCCAATCAAAATCGCTGCTGCCAACCGTCAGCAGCCTCCGCCGCGGCTGGCTCTTCGGCCGTGCCGACCCGAACGCGGATCTGATCCTCTACGCGGAAGCAATGGGCCGCAAGATCGAAAACAACATGACTTTCGACATGGTCCGCGAAGCGGTCAAGCAGCCTCACACCAACCCAGTTGTGACGGTCGCAATCCGCGCCGACGGCACCGTGGAGAAGCTAACCTTCGTAACCTCCAGCGGCGTGCCTGCACTCGACGAAGCCATCCGCAAAGTCGTCGCCAGCCAGGCCCCCTACGGCGCCTTCCCGCTCCCACTGGCACGCCAATACGACGTAATTGAAATCCGCCGCACATGGATTTTCGACATGGCCATTCGCCTGCAGTAAAGAGAAATCAAGAAGCAACAAGGAGTTCGCCCCCTATGCCCGCTTACCGATCTCAACGTGTTACCCCAACTGGTCTTGGTCGAATCGAGCTAGTTATTTTGTCCCATAAATAAATAGCTTCTGCATCAGTGATAGTCGGCTTTGTCCTGCCAATCTCGTTGTCCACTACGCCAGTGTGAAGCTCGACTGTTAACACTGGTATTTAAAGCCACAGGTGCGCGAGCGCGGTTAATGAGACAAAGCGTATGCTCGTAATCATTCCCTGAGTTCTTCGTTAGCCAATGAATTCCACCTGGCGCCGTCTCACTATAGGGCATGAGTTCGACTGGTGCTTCGTTGCCATTTGAGCGCTGAAGTAGCGACACCTTGTCGATGCTATATATCTCGCAAGCGGTTTCGGGAAGCTGATCAGGAACGAGAGTGTACTCGGAGCTCGCTGCGTCAAGCTTGATAGGCGCAGCGCGGTGAGGGAAGAGATTAATGATCGGCGTACAGCCAAGACGTAAGCTGTCGCGCGATAGATTGCCGGCGTGTGGCAAGTTTGGAAGAATGAGGTGAAGCGTGATTCCATCGCAGCGGGGGATGAAGCTGGCAATGGTGGGCAGGTCGATGTCGATGAAGTTGAACTTTTCGGGAAAGCAGAAGTATTCGGTCAGCAGCCGGTAGCACGAAAGTGCGGAGATATCCGGCAAAAGTGCTTCGTTGTCGCTTAGGCCGACCTGATGAAAAGGCGACGCTGGCAGGATCGTCCACTGATCGTTCGCTTGCACGCATACGCACAATGTATGCATCAAAATCGCGTCCATGATCCAGGCAGTCTTCGCTGGGCTACCGCTAACGTGTACACGTAACGGAGCTTCACAGTACAACGCTCTATTCGACGATGTACTGTCGATGGTGAGACGCATAGATGATGCGGCGTCTTGCGGAAGACGCAATGCCGCAGGTACCTCTATCGGCGCGATGCAGGCTTCTGCGATGGTGATCGGCGCGATGTTGATGTCATAGGCCGTGCGAAATTTGCAAATCTGCGAGCCCGTTCCATGTGACTTCAGCATGGTCCCACGAGGGATGCGAGCAACGCTGCTGATTGTATTTGTCTTCGCATCGCCATAATCAATCTGCGCAATAGCGCACGATGGAAAAGCCCGCAGCGCCTGATGTGATGCCAGTATCGCGGAAGTCAGCTCTTCATGCTTATCTTCGAGACGCTCTGCCGTGTGCGCATTTAGGAGCGCGATTGACTGAATAAGCCGCTCTACTTCGGGGTCCGAGCTTGCCTCGCCAGATAAAGAAATGGCGTGTGCAAGCTGCGGGTGGATGCGTGCGAATTCCGCACTTGCGCGGCGCAGTCTCGCGAGTTCTTGCTCGTAATGAGCCAGCAGACTGTCCATAAGGCCTCCTGCGCATTGATAGTCTGGCTATCCTGACACGGGAGGACTTAGGCGCGCTTGCGCTGGATCAAGCGAAATTATGAGCTACGTCGCCAATTACTGAAGCTCTTGCGCTTCAGCGAGACGACGCCTAGCAAGGCCAGGGCGGCGACGAGCGCGCCTGATCCTTGCGAGCACAAAAATCAAAGAAACCCTTATATCTTTTGGCTTTCTTTGAATTTAAGGCGGGATTCCAGTGACTACTCAAGTGAGCATATCTGACCAGATGTTGGTGGCCCAACTGTTGGCGTAGGTGGCTTCGATTTCGGCGGGGCCGGGGGATAGGCCGCCGCTGCCGGGAACCACGAGCAGCGTTTTCTTTTCCGCGTTCCAGGCGTGCACACTGGCGACGTGGATGACTTCCTTGTCGTTGATGAAGCTGTAGCAGGTGTTGGTCAGCATCGGATTTTGCTCGGGCTGGCGGCCGCTCAACAGGTCGACCACAGCGGCGGCGCAGACTTTGGCGTGCTGGTTGGCCATGTGGCCGGACTTGGGCATCAACGGAGAGGTCTGAATGGCGTCGCCGATCACGTGGATGTTCTTCGCTTGCGTGGACTCGAAAGTCTGGAAACCCACTTCGCACCAGCGCTTGTTCATGTTGGCCAGGCCGGTGTCGAAGGCGATGGCGCCGGCGCGCTGGGGTGGGATTACGTTCAGCACGTCCGCCCGCACTTTGTCGCCCAGTTCGGAGATGGCGGTGCTGTTGCCAGCGTCGATGTCCACCGTGCGGAAGCTAGGCCGGTATTCGATGATGCTGCTGTAGCGCTCTTTCCAGATCTTTTTGAACAGCGGGCCTTTGCTGGTCACGTCTTCGTTCGCGTCCAGCAGCAGCACCTTGGATTTCGGTTTGTGCTGGCTGAAGTAGTGGGCGATCTGGCAGGCGCGCTCGTACGGGCCGGGCGGACAGCGGTAGGGTTGCGGGGGAATCGTCATGGCGTACACGCCGCCGTCGGGCATGGATTCGAGCTGCAGGCGCAGGGCCACCGTTTGTATGCCAGCCTTCCACGCATGCAGGATCTTGGTTTGCGCGCCGGGCGCTTTCATGCCGGGGAGTTCGTCCCACAGGAATTCGACGCCGGGACTGACGATCAGACGGTCGTAGCTGAGCGTTTGGCCGCTTTGCAGGGTGACGGTGCGCTTTTCCGGATCGATATGGGTGGCCGTGTCACGCAGGAGCTTGATGCCGTGATGGCGGACCAGCTCGTCGTAGCTGGTGGTGAGGTCGGCGATCTGCTTGCTGCCGCCGAGGACCAGGTTTGAGAGCGGGCAGGAGATGAAGTTGGGGTTGGGTTCGACGATGGTGACTTCGATGCTGCCCTCGCTCCACATGCGCACGTACTTCGCGGCGGTGGCGCCGCCGTAGCCTCCGCCGATGACGACAACTTGCGGTTTGCTCGATCCGGTAATGCTGGCGCAGCCGGTGGTGGCTGCCAGCGCTCCAGCGCCGGCAGCTTGCAGGAATTGGCGACGGTCCATGTTTGCGGGCTCCTTACGTTATTAGAACCAACGGCATAAAGCAGGTGGCAGCCACGATGTGGCTGCCACCAGGGTTACGTTCCTGGTTTTGCTTGAGCCGCAAAGTAAGCGGCGAGGATTGCGAGCTGCTCGTCGGTGTAGCCTTTGGCGATCTGGGTCATGATCGTGTTTTTCGTGGCGCCAGATTTGAAGTCCTTCAGCTTGGCCAGCAATGCGTCCTTAGGCTGTCCGGCCAATGGTGGCAGAGCGTTGCCTTTGGTGGCGCCGTTGGTGCCGTGGCAGCCGGTGCAGGTGGCTGCAAGACGTGCGCCGGGGTGGATAGCATCAGCGGCGCTGGCTGTCGCACAGCAGATTGTGAGCAGGATGGCGGCAAGGTGCTTCATCGTTGGCTCCTTCAGGGACGGACTCCGGGGGTTTCCAATGGCATGCCTTTGGCTCTTAACGCGAGCCAGGCTTCAAGGTCGATCAGGCCTTGTGCGCCGAACGGCGGAACTTCGGCACGTACACCGTTCATGCAGTTGCGCAGGCGGCGTTGCAGGCTACCCATGCTTTGCCATTCGAGCCGGTAGATGGGGTAGGCGTTGGCGTGGGCTTGCGGGATCAACGCACCTGCGAGACGCTTGCCGGCGTTGTCGTCGTGGCATTGGGCGCAGGACAGGTTAATTTGCCCCATACGCGTGGTGAAGAGTTTTTGGCCGCGCGTCGCGGAGGCCCGGGTTTCCGCGTCGTCGGGCGGATTCATGGGCATGCCGCGCGATTGCATGGCGATGTAGCTTTCCAGCGCCAGCAGGTCTTCGGATTCGGCTTTGAATGGCGCGGCTTTCAGGGCGCCTTGCCGGCAGATGTTGATCTGGTCGGAGAGGGTGATGACTTTGCCTGCGCCTTTGCTGAAGCGGGGGAAGTGCGTGGCCACGCCACGCATGCTGGTTTTGGCGTCGTTGTGGCAGGTGGCGCAGGATTTGTTCAAGGCACCGGCAGGCGTGCGCCAGAGGGCTTCGCCGGATGCGATCCAGAGCATGGCCGGGTTTTGCGAATCGTCGCGCTGCATGGCTTGCGTAGCGGGGCTCATGTACTCCGCTCCGGAGCGGCGGCACGCTTCAACCACCGGCGTGGAGCTTGTGGCTGCCACATCGTGGCAGCCACCCGGGTTTGCCGTGGGGGTAACTCCCAGAACAGCCGCAGCAAGCACAATGACCAAACTCATGGCACCACCGCCAGTTTTGTGGACTCAGTCTGCGCAAAGCCATTATCCCCGGTCCAGGTGAATTCAAGGGTGCCGGTTTCGGTGGCGCGCGTGAAGAAGGCGATGTAGGGGTTGGCGGACATCGCCGGGTGCAGTTCAGCCGAGAATACTTCCACGCCGCTGTATTTGCAGACGAAGTTGCGGATGATGTCGCGCGGAAGAATTCCGCCTGCATTCCCGGCGCGGAAGCCAGTTTCCATCGGATGCGCAATCAACGCGCGGATTTCGATGATCTCGCCCGGCTTGGCCGTTGCAGGCATATGGATCAGCGCGCGGGCCATTACATGCCCTCCCCTTCGACGCAGGCCGCAAGCGTGACGATAACGTCGACCGTTTGCTGCCACAGGCTGCCGTCATTGGTGCGCGCGATGGCGGTCAGCTTTTGGGAAGTAGCGAGACGAATGCGCGTTGAGACTTCCGCTTTGCCTGCGCGCGGGCCGAGTTTGAATTTGACCACATCCGGCAATGGGTTCTTTTCGTTGAAGATGGCGATGTCGGTGACGTGGTCTGTCTCCGTCATCGGACTGTCCACGCGGATCGTGATGGGCACAGCATTGCCGTTGTCGATCAGCTTGGCGATGTCGAAAGTCAGCTTGCCGGGCTGCGGCGCTTTGCCGCCGGTGAAGGTGGCGATGGCCGTGGCCATGGAGTCAGGGGTTGCTGCGGCTGGTTTGATCAGCACCAGCAAGGGCATGGCTAGCAGATGGCGGCGGCTGATCGTCATGGCTTGCTGCGCAGGGTTTGCAAATAGGCGACAACGTCTTCAATCTGCTGAGCGGTCAGGATGGTCTTGCCGCGATATGCGGGCGCGACGCGCGTGAGGCCTTCGGTGCGGTAGTAGGCGGGCATAATTGTCGACGGATTCAGCTGACTGCTGTCGGCGATGCGCTGACGTAGCTGGGCGGCGGTGTATCGGTCACCCACGCCACTCAGGTCGGGAGCAAGGTTTCCCTGGAATTGCTCTTCGGGGATGGGGGCGGTGTGACACAGCAGGCAGAGGCCGAGCTGGCGGCTGGCGACGATGGCGCGGCCGCGCATGGGGTCGCCCGGTGGCGGTGCTTCCTGGGCTTGGGCTGCGGCGGTGATGAGCAGGAGGGCTTGCAAAAACCCACGGCAGAGACCTGGTGGCAGCCACGATGTGGCTGCCACCTGATTTGCGCCGTGGGTTTTCATTTCAGGCTTTCAGGCTGTGGTTCTTCAGCGGGAGGTCGCGGATGCGCTTGCCCGTGGCGGCGAAGATGGCGTTCAGCACGGCCGGTGCGGCGACGGCAATCGTCGGTTCGCCCACGCCGCCCCAGAATCCGCCGCTTGGCATGACGATGGTTTCGACCTTGGGCATCTCGTCCATCTTCAGCACATTGTAGGTGTCGAAGTTGGTCTGTTCCATCTGACCATCCTTCAACGTGCATTCGCCGTACAGCGCTGCCGACAGGCCATACACGAACGAGCCCTCAACCTGCGCTTCGATCTGCTGCGGATTCACGGCATGGCCCGGATCGGTGGCGGCAACGATGCGGTGGATCTTCAGCTTGCCGTCTTTGGACACCGATACCTCCGCACACGCAGCCACGTAACTGCCGAAGCCCATGCACTGCGCCAATCCGCGATAGACGCCCTTCTTCAGCGGCTTGCTGTAGCCGGCCTTGTCGGCGACGGCGTTCAGCACGGCCAGCGCCTTGGGATTGTCCTTCAACAGCTTGCGGCGCAGCGCCAGCGGGTCCTGCTTGGTGGCGTGGGCGATTTCGTCGATGAAGCTCTCGACATAGACCGTGTTCTGGTTCAGGTTCACGCCGCGCCAGAAGCCTGGGATCACCGGCGGATTGCGCATGGCATGGTCGATCAGCAGATTCGGCACGCCGTAAGTGAACGATGCCTCCGGCCCCGGAGGATTCAGGCCCTGGAACACCGCCGCATCCTTGCCATCCTTGACCGCCTGCGGGAACAGCGCCGCCAGAATCGACTGGCCGGAAATGCGCATGTGCAGTGACTTCAGCTCGCCCTTCTCGTCCAGCCCCGCAGTCATCTTGCATTGCGTGATCGGATGGTAGCGGCCATGCAGCATGTCTTCTTCACGGGTCCAGATCAATTTGATCGGCGTGCCCGGCATCTCTTTAGCGATCAGCACCGCCTGCTGCGCCCAGTCGTGGGTGGCGCCACGGCGGCCGAAGCCACCGCCCAGGTGCAGCTTGTACACTTCGCACTTATTCTGCGGCAGACCTGCCGCTTCCGACACGGCGGCCAGCGCCGCTTCACCGTTCTGGGTGGGCGTCCACACTTCGCAGCGTTCCGGCGTCCACTTGGCGGTGGCGTTCATCACCTCCATGGTGGCGTGGTTCTGGTGCGGATAGCTGTAGACCGCTTCGATCTTGCGTGCGGCGCCCGACAGGCCGGCCTTGATGTCGCCGGCGCTATTGCCGGCCACCGCGTCCGATGCGTCCAGACCTTCTTTCAGCGTCTTGTTGACGTCGGCCTGGGAGATGCTGGCGTTCGCGCCCTTGTCCCATTCGATCGGCAGCGCATCCAGTGCGGTGCGTGCACGCCACCAGGTATCGGCCACCACGGCCACCGCGCTGTCGCCGACTTGCAGCACTTTTTTCACGCCCGGCTTGTTGGCGATGGCCTTGGCGTCGAAGCTCTTCACCTTGCCGCCCAGGACCGGACAATCCTTGATCGCAGCGTTCAGCATATCCGGCAGCTTCAGGTCCATGCCGTACACCTGCTTGCCGGTGGTCTTGTCAACCGTATCCAGACGCGCCAGACGCTTGCCAGCCAGCTTCCAGTCCTTCGGGTCTTTCAGTTTGATGTCGGTCGGCGCCTGCAGCTTGCCTGCCGCGTCGGACACCGCACCATACGTCAGCTTGCGGCCGGACGGCTTGTGCGTGATCACGCTCTTCTCGGCGACGCATTCAGTGACCGGCACATTCCACTGATTGGCCGCGGCCTGCACCAGCATCATGCGCGCGGCAGCACCGCCTTTGCGCACATACTCATGCGACTCGCGCACGCCGCGGCTGCCGCCGGTGGAGAAGCTGCCCCACACGCGGTTGCGCGCCAGCTGCTGGCCTGGCGTCGGATATTCGGTGGTGACCTTGGACCAGTCGGCATCCAGCTCTTCGGACACCAGCTGCGCCAGGCCGGTCAGCGTGCCCTGTCCCATTTCGGAACGGGCGATGCGGATCACAATGGTGTCGTCAGGCTTTACGACCACCCAGGCATTGATCTCCGGCGCGATGGCTTCCTGCGCCACGGCGTCAAACGGAATATGAAAGCCGAACATCAGGCCCGCGGCAGCGCCGGCCGATTTGCCCAGGAAGCTGCGGCGTGATGGGGATGCGATCTCGCTCATGCCTTGCTCCCTTCGACAATGTTCAGGCCCGCGCTCTTCACATCTCCGCCTTTGGCGACCACGTGAATGGCCTTGCGCACGCGGTTGTAAGTGCCGCAGCGGCAGATATTGGTCATGGCGGCATCGATGTCGGCATCAGTCGGGTGTGGCTTCTGTTTCAGCAGCGCGCTAGCGGCCATGATCATGCCGGACTGGCAGAAGCCACACTGCGGAACGTCCAGCGCAGCCCAGGCCTTCTGCACCGGATGTGAGTCGTCCTTGGACAAGCCTTCAATGGTCACGATCTTCGATTTTGCATCCACCGTGGACACGGGACGCACGCAGCTGCGGGTCGGCTCGCCATCGATGTGCACCGTGCAGGCGCCGCATTGGGCGATGCCGCAGCCGTACTTGGTGCCGGTCAGTCCCAGCTGTTCCCGTAACACCCACAGGAGCGGCGTATCTTCCTCCGCCTCGAATTCGTGAACCTGTCCATTGACGTTCAATTTCATGCCTGCCTCCAGTGGTGGGAATTCATCGCGTCGAATATTACTCCCGTTTTTTGCTTCGCGTGTTCATTCAGGCAATTTTGATTTGTATCAATGATTTTGCTGCACCGCGTCAATAAACTGGCCTCGTTTATATGACGAGGAAATGACATGAAACGAGTAGTGATGACGATGATTCTGGCAGCGCTGTCCCTTAACGCAATGGCTGAAACGCCCTGGCTGCTCAGGGCGCGCGCGGTGTATCTCGATCCGGCGGACAAGTCCGATCCGGTGGGCGGCGTGGGGGCTTCCGACCGCATCAGTGTGAGTTCCAGGACGATACCCGAGGTGGACGTCTCCTATTTCTTCACGCCGAATATCGCGGCGGAACTGGTGCTCACCTACCCGCAAAAGCACACCGTCTACCTGGACGGCAACGCGATCGGCACCTTCAAACATCTGCCGCCCACGTTGATGGCGCAATACCACTTCCTGCCGGATGCGCAGGTCAGCCCCTACCTCGGCGCAGGCGTGAACTGGACCACCTTCTCGAAGAATAAGATGATGAGCGGCGCCGTCAGCCTGGAACATGACAGCGTGGGCCTGGCCGTGCAGGCAGGCGCGGACGTGAAGCTGACCCGCAACTGGTCGCTGAACTTCGACGTGAAGAAAGTGCAGATCCGCAGCGACGTACTGCTCAGCGGCGCAAAAATCAGCAAGGCCAAGGTTGACCCTGTGCTGCTGGCCGTCGGCGTCGGCTACCGCTTCTAAGCGCTGGTGATCGCGTAGCGCAATTCCTGCGCCAGCGCGCGGCGGTGAGGGATGGTGGCGAAGGTGCCGATGTCCACGGCCACCCCGCGCGATTCGAGGTGGATCAGTTCACCGTACCGCTGCGGCATTTGCAGGCGCAGCCAGTGGCAGTCCAGTGTCACGCTGCGCAGGCGCCCCGCGCTGACCTGCTCCACCACCAGATGGCCGTTGGCGAGGACGATGTGTTCATAGTCGGTGGCATGCCGTGCGTAGTAAAGGAAGGCGGCGGCAACGGCCGTCATCTCCAGCACGGTGAAGATGAGGATGTGCCAGAAGCCCACAATCAGAAAGGCCCCCGCCACGCTGAACGACAGCGCGCACATCACCACATAGGCGATACCCAGCTGCCCCGGCGTGAGCGAGCAATTCCGCCGCAGCAGCCACTCCCTTTCTTCCATTGGCAGGTCGCGTTTCACCTGGAATCTCCCGGCAATCCACACGACCCTATTCTATGACAGAAATGTCATGATCAAAGACACAAAGACGCGTTGTTTCTCTGCGACAAGCAGGCGGTTTTTCGGTAAAACCACCTCTTAATTGGCGAGAATAAGGGTTCCACAGAGGGGGACTCATGTCATTTGCCAATTTGAAAATCGGTGCCCGGCTTGGGCTGGGGTTTGCGGCGGTGCTTGCGCTGCTGGTCATTATGCTGGCGATGGGGCTGGGCGGCATGTCGCGTATCGGCAGTCGCACGCAGGATATCGTTTCGGACAAAAACGTGAAGATGGCAGCCGCCAATGACATGGTGGACAACGTCCGCAACATCACGCTGGCCCTGACGACCATGATCGTCGTGCCAAGCACGCCGCAGGTCGAGGAGCAGCTGGCCAAAGTGGGCGACGCACGCAAGAAATACGGCAAGGCGAAGGAGGTCCTGGCCAGCAAGATCGCTACCGACAAGGAAAAGGAGCTGCTGGCGAACGTGGAAGCGGCGCTGAAGGAAGGCGCCGAAAAGAATAACCGCGTCATCCAGCTGCGCAAGGATGGTGAAATCCAGGACGCGACGGAGGCGCTGCTGAAAGACGCCGGTCCGGTCCAGGCCAAAGCCCTGGCCGCACTGGATGCGCTGATCGACTACGAAGCCAGGCAGGTTGAGAACTCGGGCAAGGAAGTGGATGCGGTCTATTCCAGCTCGCAAACCATGCTGATTACGTTGGGCACGCTGGCGGTGCTGATCGGCGCTGCCGTCGCCTGGTTCATTACCCGCTCGATCACCGCGCCGATCAACGAAGCGGTCGAAGTTGCTGAAACCGTGGCTTCCGGCGACCTCTCCTCGCAAATCGATGCATCGCGCGGCGATGAAACAGGCCGCCTGCTGAAGGCGCTGAAGTCGATGAACGACGCGCTGCTGAACGTGGTCTCGCAAGTGCGTACCGGCACCGATGCCATCACCACCGCCTCTGGCGAAATCGCGGCGGGCAATCTCGACCTGTCTTCCCGCACCGAGCAGCAAGCCAGCTCGCTGGAGGAAACCGCGTCCTCGATGGAGGAGCTGACGTCCACCGTGAAGCAAAATGCGGATAACGCACGCCAGGCCAACACGCTGGCCGTCAGCGCATCCGAAGTGGCGAGCAAAGGCGGCGACATCGTGGCGCAAGTGGTGTCCACCATGGGCACGATCAACGATTCCTCGCGCAAGATCGTGGACATCATTTCCGTCATCGACGGCATCGCGTTCCAGACCAATATCCTGGCGCTGAATGCCGCCGTTGAAGCAGCGCGCGCCGGTGAGCAAGGCCGTGGTTTCGCCGTGGTGGCGACCGAGGTGCGCAATCTGGCGCAGCGTTCGGCGGCCGCCGCCAAGGAAATCAAGGAACTGATCTCGGCATCAGTGGCGAATGTGGAGGAAGGTTCGCGCCTGGTGAACAATGCCGGCCAGACCATGGGCGATATCGTGGATAGCATTCAGCGCGTGACGGACATCATGGGCGAGATCACGTCGGCGTCGCAGGAACAGACGCTGGGTATCGAGCAGATCAACGCCGCCATCTCGCAGATGGACGAGGTGACGCAGCAGAATGCGGCCCTGGTTGAAGAGGCAGCCGCCGCGTCGCAGAGCATGCAGGAGCAGGCGGGCAATCTGGTCTCCGTGGTGAGCTTCTTCAAGACGGGCCACGGCGCCGCTGCGGCCGCAGTCCGCACGGCAGCGCCGGTACAGGTCGCCGCAGTGCGTCCCACCGCGGCAGCACATGCGGTGGTAGCCCGTCCGGCACCCGCAAAGCGCGCCGCGCCGGTGCAGCAAGCCGAAGATAGCTGGGAAGAGTTTTAAACCGCAATCGCCTCGCGCGGCAGGATCACCGTGAACACCGAGCCTTCACCCGGCTTGCTGCGCACGGACAGCGATCCGCCGTGCGCCTCCACCAGCTGGCGCGAGATGTAGAGGCCAAGACCCAGGCCGGCTGGCGCCTCATTCGCCGCCGCGCGTTCGAAGGGCTCGAAAATGCGCGGCTGCATATCGTCCGGAATGCCGATGCCCTGGTCGGTCACATCGATGCATGCGGCCTTGCCGTCCGAGGTCAGGCGAATCTCGATCGGTTTGCCGCCGCCATAGCGCAGGGCATTGGTCAGCAGGTTCACGATCACCTGCTCGATGCGGAACTCGTCCCAGCACCCCATCACCGGCGTAGGCGCATCCAGCACCAGCGGGCTGCCCACTTCCGCCGCGGCGCGTGACAGATCGCTGGCCACGCGCGCCAGCAGTGCCGCCAGATCCATATCGCAAGGCCGGATCGACAGCATGCCGCTACGCATGCGCGACACATCCAGCATGTCCTCGATCAGGCGGATCATGGCGTGGATCTGGCGCTCGTCGCGTGCCACCATGCGCTCCAGCTGTTCGGGATCGCGCGCTTCCGGCTTGCCCGAAGCCAGCTGCATCTTGCGCATCTGCGTTTCGAGATACAGCGTATTCAACGGCGTGCGCAACTCGTGCGCCACCAGGGACATGAAGTCGTCGCGCGCCTTCAGCGCATGCTGCAGCTCCTCCTGCGTAGCGTGCAGCTGGCGCACGATGGCTACCTGTTCTTCGACGCGGCGCCGCACTTCCTGCTTCTGCTTGTGCAGGTCCACGAACACGTTGACCTTGCTCTTTACCGCATCCGGATCGAGAGGCTTGTGCAGGAAATCGACCGCACCGGCTTCGTAGCCTTTGAAGGCATAATTCAGCTCCCGTCCCGCCGCGCTGACAAACACGATGGGAATGTGACGGGTCTTCTCCATGCCGCGCATCAGCTCCGCCAGTTCGAAGCCGTCCATATCCGGCATCTGCACATCGAGAATGGCCAATGCGAATTCATGTTCCAGCAGCAGGGCGAGCGCCTGCTCACCGGAAGTCGCCTGATGGATCACGCGATCGTCGGCGCGAATCAATGCATGCAGCGCACGCAGATTCTCCGCCAGATCGTCCACCAGCAGCACATTGACAGGCTCATTCAACATTCTTCTTCTCCAGCATGAGCAACAGCCGCCGGATATCCTCCAGCGGCAGCACCAGGTCCGGCGTGCGGACACGTATCGCGTGCCGCGGCATTGCATCGACTTCCGCTTCCTGCGGGTCCTGCACCACGGTCAGCCCGCCCGCCTTGCCGATGGCTGCCAGGCCGGCGGCCCCGTCTTCATTGGCGCCTGTGAGCAGAATGCCCACCAGCGCCGGACCATAGGCATCCGCCGCCGTCTCCATAGTGACGTCGATGGATGGCCGGGCAAAGTGCACGGGCGCCTCGCAACTTAAGGCAAAACTGTCGGCATCTTCCAGCAAAAGATGATATCCGGCCGGCGCAAAGTAAAGAGTACCCGGAACCACCTCGTCCTTGTCGCCCGCTTCGCGTACCGGTACAGCCAGGCGCTGCTGAAACACTTCCGCCAGCTGGCTTTGCCGGCCCGGCATCACATGCAGCACGGCGATGATGGGAACCCGGTAGCCCGCAGGCAGGCCAGGCAGCATGTGCAGCAGGGCGCTCACGCCGCCGGCGGATGCGCCGATCACCACCGCCTCCACTTCGCGTCCCTTCAGTGCTTGCTCCAGTGAAGGCGGATGTTCCATCATAGCTTCCTGAACAGCCGTTCGCGCTTGACGATCGGCTCGAAGCGCCGCGCATACGTCGAGAAATCGATGCTCTCCTTGCTGCCCAGGCCAAGAAAGCCGCGATGGCACAGCGATTCATGGAACAGCCCGAGCGCCCGCTCCTGCAGCGTCTTCTTAAAGTAGATCATCACATTGCGGCAGCTGATGAATTGCGTCTCCGCGAACACGGTGTCCGTCGCCAGGCTGTGGTCCGCAAAGGTCACGTTCTCGCACAGGCTGCGGTCGAACAGGGCAGCGTTGTAAGCCGCCGTGTAGTAATCCGAGAAAGCGCACTTGCCGCCCGCCGCCTGGTAGTTGGCGGTGTAGGACCGCATATTTTCGAGCGGGAACACGCCCTTCTTCGCTTTCTCCAGCGACTGCGGATTGATGTCGGTGGCGTAGATGATGCTGCGCTCCAGCAGTCCTTCTTCCTTGAGCAGAATCGCCAGGGAATACACTTCCTCGCCGGTGCTGCATCCGGCCACCCAGATCTTCAGCGAGGGGTAGGTGCTCAGCACCGGAATCACATGCTCGCGCAACGCCGCGTAGTAGGTGGGGTCGCGGAACATCTCCGTGACGGGAATGGTCAGGAATTGCAATAGCTGGCTGAAGGCTTCCGGCTCATGCACCACGCGCGATTGCAGCTCCGAGATCGTGGCGCAGCCCATCTCGCGCAGGGCGTGCGTCACGCGGCGCTTCTGCGATGCGTGGGTGTAATCGCGGAAGTCGTAGCTGTACTTCAGATAGATCGTTTCCATCAGCATTTTCAGCTCGATATCAACGTCGCTGTGGTGATGCTTGTGCATCGTCACACCCGATCCATGGCCGGCATCCAGACGCGCAGCAGCGAATACAGGCGCGACAGATCAATCGGCTTGGCCAGATAGTCGCTGGCGCCCGCGGCCAGGCATTGTTCCTGATCGTCCTTCATGGCCTTGGCCGTGATGGCGATGACGGGCAGGCGCGCAAAGCGCTGGTCGGCGCGGATGCGGCGCGTGGCTTCCAGGCCGTCCATGCCGGGCATCATGATATCCATCAGGACCAGGTCGATGTCAGGCACCTTGTCGAGCTTTTCCAGGGCTTCGAAGCCGTTGCGGCCAATTTCCACGATAGCCCCTTTCTGCTCCAGGGCGCTGGTGAGAGCGAAGATATTGCGCACGTCGTCATCCACCAGCAGGATGGTGCGGCCTTCGAATACGCGGTCGCGGCTGCGCACCGCCTTCAGCATGTTCTGGCGCTCGCTGGACAGCTCCGACTCGACCTTGTGCAGGAAGAGCGTGACCTCATCCAGCAGGCGTTCCGGTGAGCGTGCGCCCTTGATGATGATGGAGCGCGAATATTTCTGCAGGTCGGCTTCCTCGGCGCGTGTGAGGCTTCTTCCAGTGTAGACGATGACTGGCGGGAAGGACGCGATCTCTTCATGCGACATACGCTCCAGCAGTTCGTTGCCCTGCATGTCGGGCAGTTTCAAATCCATCACCATGCAGTCGAAGATATGGCTGCGCAGGAGCTGCAACGCCTCCTCGCCGGTGGCCACGGCCTTGATATCGATGTCGTCGTCGGCAATCAGCTGGACCACGCTGTCGCGCTGGCGGTCGTCGTCTTCCACCAGCAGGATGTGCTTGATCTTTTGTGTGAACTTTTGCTCAAGCCTGTTGAAGACTTCCTTCAGTTCTTCACGCGAGGCGGGCTTTCTGGCGTAGCCGACCGCGCCGAGGTGCAGCGCCGCTTCGCCGTGGTCGGAGGCCGATACCACATGCACGGGGATGTGGCGGGTTTTCGGGTTGTCCTTCAGGAGCTGCAGCACGGACAGGCCGGAACGGTCCGGCAATCTGATGTCCAGCAGGATGGCGGCGGGCTGCTGCTCTTCCGCCAGCTGCAGGCCTTCCTCGGCGTTGAAGCCAACCAGACAGCGATAGTTCTTCTCATGCGCGAGGTCGAACAGGATACGCGCGAAGTTGGGCTCGTCCTCGATGACCAGCACCATGCGGTCGGGCGGGGGCGGCATGGCGCGGTCGTCGTCGAAGGGGCGGACGAAGGCTTGCGAGCCGGGGCCGCCTGCGCCTGAAGAGGCGTCCAGCATTAAGCTGCCGGCATGCATCGCGGCCGCGGACGAGCCGGTGGCGCGCGGCGGTGACCACCCGGCGCCATCTGACGCGCCGGCAAGGCCGGACGGTACTCCGGAGATGGCCGGCACGCCGGCGGAGCCCGATCGTGACACGGCGGCGCCTGCTGTCCCAGCGAAGCCGGTGCCTGGTGTGGAAGTGCCCGGCGACCCAGCAAGGCTAGAGGGCCGCGTGGTGGTGCCAGCGGACCCAGCGAGACTGGAGCGCGGCGTGCTCGCGCCCGGCGCCCCGTCTGGGCTGGACTGCGATGCGGCGGCGGGCGCGGCGGATGTGGACGACAAAGCTGAGGCGCCGGACAGCGTCCCGGTCGCAGTAGCGGCCGAGGCGGACAGCCCGATCGCAGCACCCGGCGCGGCAGCCGGCGCCGGCGGCGCGGCCCATTGCACTGGCAGCGTCAGGGTGAACACACTGCCCTGCCCCACCGCGCTGGTGACATTGATCGTCCCGCCCAGCAGCGTGGCCAGATCGCGCGAGATGGACAGCCCCAGCCCCGTCCCGCCATAGCGCCGGCTGGAGGTGCCATCGCCCTGCTGGAAGGCGCCAAAGATCGCTTCCTGCAGGTCCGGGCGAATGCCGATGCCGGTATCCTGCACCACAAAGCTGAGCTGCCCGTTCGGCGCCGCGGACAGGCGCAGCATCACCTTGCCCTGGTCCGTGAACTTGAGTGCATTGGACAGCAGGTTTTTCAGCACCTGCTCCAGCCGCTGCGGATCGGTATAAATCGAATCCGGTACACCCGGTTCCGTATCGATCACAAAATCCAGCCCTTTCTGCCGTGCCTGCGGCTCGAACAGCATGGTCAGGTTGTTCACCACCTGCTGCAGCGGCACGTTTTCCGGCATCAGTTCCAGCTTGCCCGCTTCGACCTTGGAGATGTCGAGAATATCGTTGATCAGATTGAGCAGGTCATTGCCCGATGCGTAGATGGTGCTGGCAAAGCGCACCTGCTCCTCATTCAGGTTGCCCGGCTCGTTCTCGGCCAGCAGCTTGGCCAGAATCAGCGCGCTGTTGAGCGGTGTGCGCAGCTCGTGCGACATATTCGCCAGGAACTGCGACTTGTACTGGCTGGCGCGCTCCAGATCCTCTGCCCGCTCCTCCAGCTGGGCGCGCGCATCGGCCAGCCAGGCATTGCGCTGGTCCAGCATCACGGCCTGTTCGGCCAGGCGCTCATTGGTTTGTTCCAGTTCGGCCTTCTGATTTTCCAGATTGACTTGCGATTGCTCCAGCACGCGCGACTGCTCTTCCAGTTCTTCGTTCGCGGTGCGCAGCTCTTCCTGCTGCACCTGCAATTCCTCGTTCAGCTGCTGGGTTTCGGACAGCAACTCCGACATGCGCTGGCGCGCCTGCGTGGCGTCAATGGCGTTGCCGATATTGCTTGCCACAAGCCGCAAGTAATCCATTTCGCGTTCGCCGATGGCGCGCAGGAAGCCCAGTTCCACCACGCCGTTGACATGCCCGTCGCTATCCACCGGCACCACCACCAGCTGCATCGGCGCGCCGTCGCCCAGTGCGGAACTGACCTTGATGTAGTCCTTCGGCAGGTCGGTCAAATGAATCAGCCGTTTCGTCACCACCGCCTGGCCGACGATGCCTTCTTCCGCACCGATCACCTGGCCGCGCTCTTCGTCCTCGCGGCTGAAGCCATAGGTCGCGGTGCGATGCAGGCTGCCGTCCGTGTCGCGCACATACAGCGCGGCCACTGCCACGTCCAGATAGCGCGCCAGGAAGCGCAGCAAGGTGCTGGACAACAACGGCAGCGCCATCAGGCCGATACCCTGCTCGGCCAGCTGGCTCTGGCCGGAGCGCAGCCAGGCCTGGTGGGTCAGCTTATCCGCATGCAGGTTCTGCTCATGCAGTGCCGTGCTATAGACCATGGACAGACGCAGCAGGTCGCGCCGGCCGAACCAGGCCAGCGAACCGCTGATGATCATGCTGAGAATGAGGAAGCCCGCCACCGTGAAATAGGTGACGTTGCGCGCCTCGCGGCTGCGGGCATCGCGCAAGCGGCGCTCGTAGATCAGGAAGTCGGCAAACTGCTTGCGCAACTCGTCGAAGTCGGCCTTGGTGCGGCCGGCCCGGATCATGCCCATGTAGTCGCCGCCGTTGCGGCGCGCGTCCAGGATTTCCTGAGCGGTGTTGTCCCATTGCCGCTGCTGGGCGCGCATGGTGCGCAGGCGCTGCACCTGCTCCGGATTGTCGGCCACTTCCTCGCTCAGCGCGTCGATCGAGGTCTCGATTTTGGGGCGCGCCAGTTTGTACGAGGTCAGGAAGGTTTCATCGCCGGTCAGCGCAAAGCCGCGCATGCCGGATTCCATATCCACGGCCAGCGTCCGCAGCTCATTGGCTTGCGCGATCACGCGCTCGCTGTGCTCGACCCAGGCCAGAGAGTTCAGCAGATAGGCGAAGATGGCAACGAACACGCCGGCCGTGATCACGCCGGCCGCCAGCGGCAGCGTAATGTTGCGGCTCAGGATGCGCCGGAAATTCTGGTCATCGATAGCGGTCGTACGGGGCATAAAATCTTGTCGAAGTTTTACTTGTATGCTTGAGTTTAGCCCAATCGAAATTGCACTGGCGCACTTTGCAATCGTGCGCAGGCGCACCGCAGGCCGCTATAATGGCTTGCAGAATTCATCTTTCCATTTGATTAAGACGCCCATGCGCCAGATCCTCTCTGCTCTGCCCTTGTTGCTGCTCGCAGGCTGCTACAACGACTCCGCGACCTTCTATGCGGACACCAGCCAGGAACACACGCTGACCGTGCGCCGCCAGCAGGATTACTTCTGGAGCGAGGAGGCGCGCTACACGCTCATGGCCGCGCGTATGCCGGCCTGCCAGCGCCAGATTCCGCTGGCCGAGCTGCCGATCGAAGACACGGATTTCGAACTGTTTGCGAGCGAAGACAATCGCTGGAGCCTGCGTTCGGGTAAACAGGTGTGGCAGCTGGAGACGCAGACTTGTTCCCTGCTGGGTGAAGGCGGACAGCCGGAGGGACAAAAAATCGGCACCTATCACGCCAGCGCCGACAAGATGACTTACCAGGAGGAGCCGGGGACTGCCCCGGCGCCAGAACAACATTGATCGTAGGGCGGATCATTGATCCGCCGCCTACGCGGCCCTAACCGCGCCACCTTAGTGCACGCAGCGGCGGATCAAACGATCCGCCCTACGCGGTACGCACGGTCAAGGCGGTCGCGCGCGACAGGCGTTGGCGCGGCGCGTGGGCGCCCGGGGTATCCGATCCGAGCCTGAAGCGGCTCACCAGCTGCGCCAGATGCGCCGCCTGCTCCTGCATCGCACCCGCCGCTGCGGCAGCTTCCTCCACCAGCGCGGCATTCTGCTGCGTGACCGAATCCATTTCCGTAATCGCCTGATTGACGTGGCTGATGCCCGTGGTCTGCTCGCTGGACGCCGCCGTGATATCGCCCATGATGGTCGTCACGCGCGACACGCTGGCCACCACCTGCTCCATGGTCGTTCCGGCTTGCGCCACCAGGGCGCTGCCCGCCTCGATGCTGCCGACCGAATCGCCAATCAGCGCCTTGATCTCTTTCGCAGCGGCGGCGCTGCGATGCGCCAGATTTCGCACCTCGTTAGCCACCACCGCGAAACCACGGCCCTGTTCACCGGCGCGCGCCGCTTCCACTGCCGCGTTCAAAGCGAGAATGTTGGTCTGGAAGGCAATGCCGTCGATCACGGAGATGATGTCCACGATGCGCGTCGCCGATGCATTGATGGTTTCCATCGTGCTCACCACTTCTGACACCACCTCGCCGCCCTTCTGTGCCACTTCGGACGCTGTCTTGGCCAGCTGATTGGCCTGATGCGCATTGGTTTCGTTCTGGCTGACGGTGGAAGTCAGCTCCTCCATCGACGCCGCCGTCTCTTCCAGCGAACTGGCTTGCGACTCGGTGCGCGCCGACAGATCCATATTGCCGCTGGCGATTTCGCCTGAAGCGGTGGCGATGGTGTCCGCGCTGCGGCGGATTTCGCCGATGGTGTTGGCAAGACTGGACTGCATGGTTTTCATCGCGAACAGCACGCTGCTGTCGTCACCGGAGCGCGTATCGACGCTGCCGCTCAAATCGCCGGACGCAATGCGCGCCGCCACCTGCTCCGCGTATTCCGGCTCGCCGCCAATCGTGCGTTGCAGACTGCCGTTGATCACGCTGGAGATCGCAGCCAGCACCGCGATCACAATCGCCAGTACCACGCCCGATTCCAGCAGCTGGTTGCGGAAGGCGGTGTCGATGTCATCCATGTAGACGCCGGTGACCATATCCCAGTCCCATGGTTTATAGCTGGTGACGCGGCTGACTTTCGAGACCGGCTCGGTTTCGCCGGGCCGTGCCCAGTAGTAGCTGACGAAACCTGCGCCTTCGGTGCTGGCGCCGATGCGGACGATGTCCTTGTAAAGGTAATTCCCTTTAGGGTCCTTAAACTCCAGCATATTTTTGCCATCATTTTCCGGCTTGGTCGGGTTCATGACCGCGATGCCGTCGCCGGAAACAATGCTGATATAGCCATCTTTCGCGTAGCGCATGTTCTTGACGGCGGCCTTGGCAGCGGTCTGCGCCGCTTCCTTGGTCACGGTGCCGGCAGCGGCGCGGTCGCCGTACATCTTGACCACATTGAGCGCCGCATCGTCCACATTGGAGAGGTCGGCCAGCCGCTCGTCGATACGCAACTGGCGCATCTTCACCGCGTCGTAGATGAAGATGGCAGCGATGCAGAGCAGGCTGCACAAGAGCGGAATCCACAGCTTCTGCCGGAAGGACAGCTGGTTCATGGTCGTCTCCTCGTTTTTGAGAAGAGCATACCCGCCTATCAGCAGAAGCTGGAAAAAATCGCGCCAAGTGTTGCGTCGCTGCTTAATCGATATCGACTACCAGCTTGCCGCGCGCACTGCCGTCCTGCAGGGCCACGTGAGCCTCGTTGGCTTGCGCCAGCGTGAAGCGGCGCGGATCGAGGTTGATCTTCACCTTGCCCTCATCCACCAGGCGTGCCGCTTCGCGCATGATGGCGCCATGCTGGGCACGGCCTTTGCCCGAGAGGAGCGGCAGCAAAGTGAATACGCCGGAATAGGTCGCAGCGCGGAAGGACAGCGGCGCCAGCGCATGCGTGCCCCAGCCCAGCGCACTGACCACATGGCCGTGGTACAGGCGGACGGCACGGAAAGACGCGTCCAATGCGGCGCCGCCAACGGTGTCGAACACGATGTCGAAGCCTTCGCCGCCGGTGTGCTGCGCCACATAGTCGTCTACGGTTTCCGTGGTGTAGTCGATAAAGGTGGCGCCGTAGCCCTCAATCACGGCGCGGCTTTGCGGCGAGCCGGTGGCCCAGACTTCGGCACCGAAGGCACGGGCGATCTGCACAGCCATGTGTCCCACGCCACCCGCGCCGCCATGCACCAGCACTTTCTTGCCTGCGCTGACACGGGCGCGGTCCACCAGCCCTTCCCAGGCAGTGATGAACACCAGCGGCATGGCGGCCGCCTCGCGCATACCGGCATTGCGTGGCTTATGGGCCAGCAGGGCAGCATCGGCCGCCTGGTATTGGGCCAGCGAGCCCTGGTTGCCGCCGACACCGCCCGTCATGCCGAAGACTTCATCGCCGGGCTTAAATCCGGTGACGCCCTCGCCTACCGCTTCCACCACACCGGCCATATCGATACCGAGAATGGTATTCAAGGGCATTTGCGCGTGGGCGGCTTTGCCCGCGGCGATTTTGCCGTCCAGCGGATTCAGGCCGCTGGCGTGGACGCGGACCAGCACCTGGCCGGCGGCGGGTGCGGGACGCTCTACTTCGCTCAGAGTCAGTGGCTGGCTGTGGGCGGTGAGGATCATTGCTTTCATGGTAAGGCTCCGGTGATTTGTCGATGGAGCCAGTGTAGGCAGGACCTGCCGCGGAAAAAACCGGGCTGGAATGCAAACAGTATCCAGAAAACGTGGATAATCCCCCGCATGGACAGACTCGATGCAATGCGCGTGTTCTGCGCGGTGGTGGAAGCGGGCGGTTTCAGCCGGGCGGCTGAGCGGCTTGGCATGTCCACATCCTCGGTGACAGCGCAGGTGGCAGGGCTGGAGGCACACTTCCGCGTCAAACTGCTGCATAGGACTACGCGCAGCATGTCACTCACCGGCGAGGGCCGTGCGTGCTATGAACAGGCTTTGCGCCTGCTGGCAGATATGTCCGAGCTCGAATCGAGCATGCACGATGCGGCTGACACGCCCAGCGGCACGCTGCGCGTCGACATGCCGGGGCTGATCTCGCGCCTGTACGTCGCGCCGGCCCTGCCGCGCTTTCTGACGCAGTATCCGCAGATTACGCTGCGCGCCACGGCCAGCGACCGCATGGTGGATATGGTGGAGGAAGGCGTCGATGTGCTGATCCGCATTGGCGAGGTGGCCGATGCGAACCTGGTGGCGCGTCCCTTGATGCAGACGCGCTTTGTGTGCTGTGCTTCGCCGGATTTCGTGCGCGAGCATGGCGCGCCTGCTTCACCCGCCGAACTGGCGGACTTCGCCTGCCTCGGCTTCATACTGCCCAAGTCACGGCGCCTGCGTCCCTGGGTGTTCTCCGGCGCGGAAGCCTTTACGCCGCAAGGCCGCGTAGCCTTCGACCATGTGGACTCGCTGCTGGAGCTGTGCAAAGCAGGCGGCGGCATCGCGCAATTCATGTCGCTTTCGGTCGCCGAGGCTTTGCGCAGTGGTGAGCTGGTGCCGCTGCTGGAAGAATGGCAGGCGGACGGTCCCGTCGTCCACGCCCTATACCAGCAGCGCCAGCAACGCGCCGCGAAAGTCCGGGCTTTCGTGGACTTCGCGGCCTCGCTGTTTGCTTAACGTTTTTCGCTATCGAGGACGGACATCTGGTGCTCGTTGTAGCGCGTGCCTGCCACGGCATGCGCGGGCATCGCCAGTTCCAGCGCATTCAGATCGGCGCGCGTCAGATTGACGGTGGTTGAACCCAGTGCTTCCTGCAGACGCTCGCGGGTACGGGCGCCGACCAGCGCTACGATGTCCTGCCCCTGCGCTGCGACCCACGCAATCGCCACCTGCGCCACACTCACGCCCAGACCGTTTGCGATTTCGCGCAGCCGCTCCACCAGGGCCAGATTGCGGTCCAGGTTCTCGCCCTGGAAGCGCGGGCTGGCCAGGCCGCGGAAATCCTGCTCGCCTTCGCGCTGCTTGCTCCAGTGGCCGCTGATCAGGCCACGCGACAGCACGCCATAAGCCGTGATGCCGATGCCCAGTTCACGCGCGGTTTGCAGCACGTCGTTCTCAATGCTGCGCGAGATCAGCGAATACTCGATTTGCAGATCGCTGATCGGGTGCACCTTGTGCGCGCGGCGCAGCGTGTCGGCGCCGACTTCGGACAGCCCGATGTGCTTCACGTGCCCCTTCTTCACCAGATCAGCTATGGCGCCGACGGTGTCCTCGATTGGCACGTTCGGGTCGAGACGCGCGGGACGATAGATGTCGATGTAATCCACACCAAGACGCTGCAGCGAGTAGGCAGCGAAGTTCTGCACGGCTTGCGGACGAGCGTCATAACCAACCCAGTTGCGGTCCGGGTCGCGCAGCGCGCCGAACTTCACGCTGATCTGCGCCTGCTCGCGGCGGCGGCCTTTCAGCGCTTCACCCAGCAGCATTTCATTGTGGCCCATGCCGTAGAAGTCGCCGGTGTCGAGCAGGGTAACGCCGGCGTCCAGCGCGGCGTGGATCGTGGCGATGCTTTCGGCGCGGTCGGCCGGGCCGTAGAAATCGGACATACCCATCAGGCCGAGGCCCAGTTGAGCGGCTTCAGGACCGGTTTTGCCAAGTTTGCGGGTTTGCATTGGTGATCTCCAGGGTGGGTTTCGATGGAGGTCATTGTGCTATTATCGATTGGGGTAATAAATACCGATATTCCTACATCTTTATTCGGCGGGAGATAACAATGGACCAGATCCGCGCCATGCAGATCTTCCAGGCCGTGGCCGATGCACGCAGCTTCACACAGGCGGCCGAACAGCTCGATCTGCCGCGTCCCTCCGTCACGAATGCCGTGCAGGCCATCGAACAGCAGCTGGGCGTGCGCCTGCTTCAGCGCACCACGCGCAAGGTGAGCCTGACCGTGGAAGGCATGCTGTATCTGGACCGCTGCCGCGCACTGCTGAATGATCTGGAAGACATCAATTCGCTTTTTCTTGAGGCGGGACGCAAGCCGTCCGGCACGATCCGCGTGGACTTGCCGGAGCGGACAGCGCACCTGAGCGTAATTCCGGCACTGCCGGAGTTCTTTCGCCAGTACCCAGAGATCAATGTGCGGCTTGGATCGAATGACCGCATATCGGACATTGTCGGCGAAGGTATCGACTGCGCCGTGCGTGGCGGCACACTGCGCGATTCCACGCTCATCGCGCGGCCACTGGGCCTGATGGAGCAGGTCAATATCGCTTCTCCCGCCTATCTCGCCGAGCACGGACGCCCGCAAACGCTGGACGATCTGCACTCGCACCAGGCGGTCAATTTCTTTTCGTCGCTGACCGGGCGCGATATGCCGTGGGAGTATGTGGACGAACAAGGCGTCGAACAGACGATGACCATGCGCAGCCGCGTTTCCGTCGGCAGCAGCGAGGCTTACGTGGCCGCCTGCCGCGCGGGCTTAGGCCTGATCCAGATTCCGCGACGCGGCATCGAGCCCTTGCTCGCAGCCGGCGAACTGGAAGAAGTCCTGCCCGCGTTCCGCCCGTCGCCCATGCCCCTCTCCATCGTCTACTCGCACACCCGCCAGCTTTCGCCGCGTGTACGCGTGTTCGTCGACTGGCTGGCGGCTCTGCTGACGGCCGGTTAAGAAGCGGCCAGCTGCGCGCGCAGGGCGTCTGTGGCGGGACCGCGTGGGTTCAGCGCGTTGAGCTTGGCGAGGAGCCTGGTCGCTTGCGTCAGATTACGCTGGGCGAAGGCATCTGCGCCGGCGGCGCGGAAATCTTCGGCGATGGCGGAGGAGGCGGATTCGATGCGTGCGGCCTCGCTTGGCGAGGTGTCGATCAGCGCGCTCAGGTAAGTCACGGCCCACTGGATACGGGTCGAAGGGCCAACCGACAGGCGCCAGGCCTGTTCGTAAGAGGCCAGCATGCCGGCTGCGTCGCCACGGCGCTTGGCGCTGGAGGCCAGCGAGAGCATGAAGTAGTACGGCGAGTGCGAGCGCGGTGCTTCCGCTTGCAGCAGGGTTTCGGCATCGGCGAACAGGCCGGCGTCGTTCAGGGCGCTGACGGCGGTATTCACCAAAGTGTGACGGGCGTAGCGGTCATCGACTTCAGCCAGCGACGCATCAACGCGCGAGCGCACCAGCGCTGGCAAGCCTTCAGCGGCATAGCCCATGCGGCCCATGCGCATTTGCAGGCGTACGGCAGCCAGGCGGTCCGGCACGCCGAGCCACATATCGTCGGCCCACACTTGCGCGGCTTGCGCCAGCGCGGTCGCCAATTCCGCATGCTGCGACGTGGCGGCGCGCACCAGCTGGTGGCCGCTATTGGTGAAGATGTCCATGTTGGCGCGGGCCAGCGCGGCATCGCGGAATACACGCAGCAGGAATTCGGTGGCGGAAGCATCGGGCACGCGGCCCGCTTGCGCCACCAGCGCGTGCAGGCGCAGGCGGTCGGACGCGTTCGAAATTTGCTGTGCAGCGGCAGGCGCTTCGCCCGTCACGGCGGCGGAAGCCAGCTGCGACAGGGTGGTCAGCGTGACGCCAAGATCGCGCGCGCCGAGCAGCACGCCTTCGTCGGTGTCCCAGGAATAGTTGGACAGCAGGGTCCATTCGGCGGGCGACAGCACGCGCGTGCCATCCAGCGCGGCGGACAGCGACTCGGCAGCGGTAAAAGCGGCGAAGCGCGCCGCCATCAGGGCTTCGGTGAATTGCTCACCATCGAGTTCACAAGGCAGGCGTGTGATCTCGGCGCCGTCCGGACGATACAGGACCAGGGTCGGGTAGCTGCGCAGCTTCAGGCGCGCGGCCAGTTGCTGCGCACCCGGTGTGTCACCGTCGATCTGCACGCAGACCAGGCTGCGCGTGGCGCCGACGAATTCATCACGCGCAAAGATCTCGGACTTCACGCGATTGCACGGCGGGCACCAGACAGCGCCCCAGTACAGGAACACAGGACGACTGGCCGACTGGGCCAGCGCTTGTGCGGCTTCGATGCCGCCTTCAACCCACTCGATCGCGCCCGCCATCGCTTAATCCCGCGCCATGGCCAGGAACTCGGTGCGCATCGCCAGGTTGGGCTGCAATTCGCCCAGCATGGCAGAGGTCACCGTTTCTTCGCCCGGCGTGCGGATGCCGCGGCTCTCCATGCACAGGTGGCGGCACTTGACGATCACGCCTACCGCTTTCGGGTCCAGTACCTGCATCAGCGCTTCGGCGATCTGCATGGTCATACGTTCCTGCACCTGCAGGCGGCGCGCGAAGCAGTCCACCAGGCGGGTCAGCTTGGACAGGCCAACGATCTTGCCGTTCGGGACGTAGCCCACGGTGGCCTTGCCGAAGAACGGCGCCAGGTGATGTTCGCAGTGCGAGTACACCGGGATGTTCTTCACCAGGATCAGCTCGTTGTACTGCTCGGCGCCATCCTCGAATGCCTTCAGCAGGTCCACCGGATTCTGCTCGTAGCCGGCGGTCCACTGCTTCCAGGCCTTGGCCACGCGGTGCGGCGTTTCGTGCAGGCCTGGACGGTCGGGGTCTTCGCCAATGCTTGCCAGGAAGCGGCGCCAGTCTTGTTCGGTGAATTCTGCGTTGTTGGACATGATGAGAGCTAACTGAAAAATTCAAACAGGGCGACAGTATAGCGGCATTCGCCAGTGCTTACCCGCGGACTGGCCGGTTGGCGCGGATCAATTCGGAGGCAATGGAAACCCCCGGCGGAACCTCGGGGAATTCATCTTCCGGCCCGAACCAGCGCGCCTCGGCAATCTCGTTCGGGTCGACGCGGATGTCGCCGGACAGGTATTCGGCCGTGAAAGCAATCATCAGCGAGTGCGGGAAAGGCCAACTCTGGCTGCTGAAATATTTCAAGTTATGCACTTTCAGGCCCACTTCCTCTGCCACCTCGCGGTGAACCGCCTCTTCGATCGACTCGCCCGCTTCCAGGAAGCCTGCCAGCGCCGTAAAGCGCTTGTAAGGCGACTGAGCGTGCACCGCCAGTAGCACGGAATCGCCCTTTTTGATCAGCACCATCATGGCCGGCGAAATGCGCGGATACGCCGTGTGCCCGCAATTCGGGCACTTGAAGGCGCGCTCGCCGGGCGTATGCGCCATCGGCGTCGCGCAGGCGCCGCAGTAGCGATGCGTGCGCGCCCATTCGGCAATTTGCACGGCGCGGCCGGCCAGGCCGAGGAAACCGTCGTCGATGCTACCGAACAGGGAACGCAGGCTGCGCCATTCGCAGGATGAGTCTGGTAGCGTTTCGTCTTCGGTCCAGGCGATCTGGCAGTAGCGGCCATTCCACATGCCAAGAGGATGGACGCGCTCGGGCGGCAGTTCCAGCGGCGGTATTTCAGGCAGCGCCAGCGACTCGGTATGCAGCAGCAGGCGGTGACCGTGGAACACGAAAGTCAGCGGTGCGGGATGATTTTCGGCCCGCAGCAGGGGCGTAAAAGTAGACGGAGTTTGTAACATTCTCGACAAATATGAGAAATGGCCGGGATACCTATCTTACAGTCTCCCGGCTTTGCCGATGCAAGCGTTGCCGAAATGGCGCTAAGTCTTTGTTTTCATATCAAGATTTACGCCATTTTTTGACAGTTTTTCCCCAAATCAACACCAGCCAGATTAAGATAATGTTGCTGCTAGGAGAGAAAAACATATGCCGACCCTTATTTCAACACTGACAACTGACCTGATCGCCGTACTTTCGACTTCCCAGATCTCTGCGCTCTCGACTGCAGAAATGGCGGAGTTTTCGACCTTGCAGCTCGGAGTGTTGAATAGCGACCAGATCCAGGCGATTACGACGCAGGACTTGCGCGTACTCAATACCAACCAGATCGCCTACGGTTTCGGCACCAAACAGGTGGCAGCACTCAGCACAACTCAGCTGGATGCACTGACCTCTCTGCAGTTGAACGCAATGAGCGGCACCCAGATTTCGGCACTGGGCTCCGATGGCATTACGGCGCTGCGCACCAATGTCCTCTCAGCACTTGGCACCAGCCAGTTCAGCGGTCTGAATACCGCACAGATTGCAGCAATCACTACGGCACAATCGAGCCAGCTGGCCACACGGCAGGTGGCGGCAATGACTTCGGCTCAGCTGCGTGCCATGGGCACGGAAGATCTGGCGGTCATGGCCAGCTTCCAGCTGAACGCGCTCAGCAGCGATCAGGTACGTACGCTCTCCTCCGACCAGATCGTGGGCCTCGGCACGGCCCAGTATGCAGCGGTTGGCACGCGCTTCCTCGCGTCGCTGACCACAGCCCAGCTCGCAGCAATGGAAACCGATGACCTCGCAGCATTGCGCACGGTGCAGCTGGCGTCCATGGCCGCCGAACAGCTCGCCGGCCTGACGACCGACCAGATCGTCGCACTGACTACGGCTCAGTCCTCAGCATTGACCACGCGCCAAGCCAGCTTCCTCAGCTCGGCTCAAGTGGCCGCATTGGAAAATGGCGACCTGGCAGCCATGAATACCGCCGCGATTGCCGCTCTCTCCACCGCAGCAATCGCAGCTCTGGGCACGTCCCAGGTGCAGGCAATGAAGACGCAGCAGCTGACTACGCTGAGCAATGCCCAGCTGGCTGCTATGACGACCGACCAGATCGCCTCTCTGAACGCGGCACAAGCTGGCGCGCTGAAGACCAGCCAGATCAACCTGCTCAGCTCGGATCAGATCGCTGCGCTGGGAACGGCCGGCTTTGCTGCGCTCAAGACCAACCAGATCGCTGCGCTGACGACCAGCCAGCTGAGCAGCCTGGACACCAGCTTCATTGCCGCCCTGACCACCCAGCAGGCTAGCGTGCTGACCACCAATCAGATGGCAGCTCTGACCACCGCGCAGGCGGCTGCGCTGGAAACCAGCGATTTGCTCGCGCTGAAAACCCATCAGCTCAATGCCCTGAACACGGCGGACATCGCCGCGCTGGGTACCGACCAGATCAGCGCGCTGAATACCCAGCAAGTCGCCAACCTGGGCACGCAACAGGTCGCCGCGCTGAGCACCGACCAGATCGTCGCACTCACCAGCCTGCAAGCGGCCAACCTGACGACGCGCCAGATAGGCGCGCTCGGCACCGCACAGCTGGCAGCCATGGAAACCCAGGACTGGGCTGCCCTGAAGTCGAACCAGTTGGCGGCCCTGTCCACCCAGCAAATCGCTGCGGTGACCACGGCTGAAATCGCGGCGCTGTCCAGCGCACAAGCAGTTGGTATGGGCACTGTCCAGTTCGCTGCACTGAGCACGGATCAACTGGTGCAGCTGTCGTCGGCCGCCTTGCGCGCCCTGAAATCGCATCAGATCGGCGCGCTGAGCAGCGCGGCCATCGCCGCCCTGACGACCGACCAGTTGGCTGCCCTGACGACTGCCCAGGTCGGCATGCTGAACAGCGCGCAAATGACTGCGCTGACCACCGACCAGATCGTCGCCCTGAGCACAGCCCAGGCCGCAGCATTGAGCACCCGCCAGATCGGCAATCTCAGCACGGTGCAACTGGCCAGCCTCGAAACGGCTGACTTCGCAGCACTGAACACGGCGCAGCTGGTGGCGATGGGCACCGCCGGTGCAGCCGCCCTGACTACCGATCAGCTCGGCGCACTGCGCTCGGCACAAGCTGCCGCGCTCAGCAGCGCCCAGCTGGCTGCGCTGGGCAGCGATCAGCTTCTGGCACTGTCCAGCGCATCCCTGATTGCACTGAAGAGCCAGCAATTGGCTGGCCTGACGACCGCCCAAGTTGCCGCACTCCGTACTGACCAGATTGCGGTCTTCAATACCCTGCAAGTACCACAGCTGGGCACTCAGCAAATCGCTTCGCTGACCACGGACCAGGTCGTGGCACTGACCACGGCGCAAGTAGGCGCCCTGAGCACCCGCCAGATGACTGCGCTCGGCAGCGACCAGTTGAATGCGATGGAAACCCACGACTGGGCCGCATTGAAGACCAACCAGATCGCAAGCCTGAGCACCGCGCAAATTTCCGCGCTCGGCACCAACCTGATCGTCGCGCTGACGACGGCACAGGCCGCGGCCTTGGGCACCCAGCAGTTGGCGGTGTTCTCCACCGATCAGCTGGCAGCAATGGAATCGTCCGACTTCGCCGCTCTGAAATCGCAGCAGTTGGCCGCACTTGGCACCGCCTCCGTGCTGAGTCTGTCGACGAGCCAGATCGGCGTGCTCTCCACCGCCCAGATCGCGCAACTGACCACGGCCCAAATCGCCGCGCTGAGCACGGCGCAGATTGCCGCGCTGACTTCGCAGCAGATGGCTGCACTTGGCACCGTGCAGATGGGTGCATTGACCAGCGATCAACTGAATGCCATTGAAACCCAGGACTTCGTCGCACTGAAGAGCCAGCAGCTGAATGCGCTGAACAGCGCCCAGGTTGCCGCGCTTGGCACGTCGGAACTGGCTGCGCTGACCACACTGCAAGCCAGTGGCCTCAGCACGTCCGTCATGTCCGCGCTGGGAAGCGACCAGATCAATGCCTTCACCAGCAGCGACCTGCTGGCACTGAAGAGCAGCCAGCTCAACGCCCTGACCACCGATACGCTGGCAGCACTGTCCACCCGCCAGCTGGCAACTCTGAGCACGCTGCAAATGAGCGGTCTGAACAGCCGCCAGGTGCGCGCCCTCAGCACTGATCAGATCGTCGCCCTGAGCAGCGCCCAGCTGGCAAACCTGGTCACTGCACAGATCGCAGCGCTGAGCACCGACCAGGTCAACGCGATGGAAACCAGCGACTGGGCCAGCCTGCGCAGCAATCAGATCGCGTCCATGACCACGGCACAGATCGCTTCGCTGGGCACCAGCCTGATCGTCGCTTTGACCACGGCACAGGCCGCAGCATTGACCACCCTGCAAATCGGCGCACTGAGCACCGACCAGCTGGCGGCCATGGAATCGTCCGACTTTGCTGCGCTGAAGAGCACGCAACTGAGCGCTTTCGGCACTGGCGTAATCGCCTCCCTGGGCACGGCACAGATTGCCGCCCTGACCACGGCTCAGATCGCGCAACTGAGCACGGCGCAAATCGCGTCCCTGACTACCGACCAGGTGAGCGTTCTGGGCACGCAGCAAGCAGCCGCGCTGACCACGGCGCAAGCTGGCGCCCTGCAGACTGTGCAACTGACCGCGTTGAGCACGAAAGATGTCGCCGCCATGCGCAGCGACCAGCTGAATGCCTTCGGCACGGCACAGATCGCAAGCCTGTCCAGCGACCAATTGCGCGCACTGACCACGCTGCAGATTGCCAACCTCGGCACGAACCAGGTTGCCGCACTGAATAGCGATCAACTGAATGCGCTGGAAACCATCGACCTCGCGACGCTGCGCTCGCAGCAGCTGGGTGTGCTGTCTACCGCCAATATCGCCGCATTGGCCACTAGCCAGCTGGCAGCGATGGGCACAGCTCAGGTTGCGGCCTTGAGCACACGCCAAACCCGCGCACTGACATCCGACCAGATCGTCGCCCTTGGCACTGCGCAAGTTGGCGCGCTGGCAACGCAGCAAGTTGCGGCTCTGACGACCGATCAGGTCGCAGCAATGGAAACCGTCGATTTCGCCGCATTGAAATCGGCGCAGGTCGGCGTCCTGGCGACCGCTCAGATCGTAGCCTTGACCACCGACCAGATCGCCGCACTGAACAGCGCGCAGGCCGTGGCGCTCAACTCGCGCCAGGTACAAGCCTTGAGCACGGACCAGTTGCTGGCTCTTGGCACTGCGCCGCTGGCCACGCTGAACAGCACCCAGCTGCCGGGCCTGGCTACCGCCTCGATCGGCGTGCTGACCACGCGCCAGGTTCAGGCGCTGGGCACGGCCCAAATCACTTCGCTGTCGGTCAACCAGGTCAAGGGCTTGAACACCGATCAGCTCGTTGCCCTGACGACGGCGCAAGTACGCAGCCTCGCCAGCCAGCAGCTGGCCGCGCTGTCGACTGACCAGGTCAATGCACTGGAAACCATCGACTGGGCCGCATTGAACACAGCACAGATCACCTCGTTCACCACAGCCCAGATGGCTTCGCTGAACACGGCCCTGATCGTCGCCCTGACCACTGCCCAGGCTGCCGCGCTGACAGCCCAGCAAGTGGCGGCTTTGTCTACCGACCAGCTCGCAGCAATGGAAGGCGTGGACCTGGCGCAGCTCAAGTCCAACCAGATCGGCGCGCTGAGCCCGGCGGCGCTGGCGACTCTCGGCACGGCCCAGATTGCGGCCATGACGACCGCCCAGCTGGCAACGCTGAGCACCGCGCACATCGCTGCCCTGACCACGGACCAGATCGTTGCCCTCAATAGCCAGCAAGTTGCCGCGCTGGGCACTCTGCAAGTGGGCGCCCTGCAAACCGACCAGCTGGTTGCGCTGGATACGGCGGACTTTGCTGCGATGAGCTCGCAGCAATTGAACGCCCTGAGCACGGCTCAGGCCGCAGCATTGGACACGGCCCACATCGCCGCCCTGACCACACTGCAAATTTCGAACCTCGGCACGCGCCAGTTGTCCGCGCTCAGCAGCGATCAGTTGCGGGCGCTGGAAACCATTGACCTCGCATCGCTGAAAACCAATCAGCTGAACGCGCTTGGCTCGGCCGGCATCGCCGCCCTGACCACGCGCCAGGTGCAAGCACTGACCACTGCCCAGCTGCAAGGCCTGACCACCGCCGAAGTGGCGGGCATGGGCACGGACCAGATCGTCGCGCTGACCACAGCCCAGGCCGCAGCACTGACCACGGCGGAAGCAGCCGCGCTTGGCAGCGACCAATTGGCCGCCATGGAAACAGTGGACTTCGTCCGCCTCGGCACGCAGCAGGTCGCTTCCCTCAGCACGTCCCAGATTGCCGCGCTCGACAGCGCGCACATCAGCGCACTGGAAACCCTGCAAGTAGGCGCGCTCAGCACGCGTCAGCTGGCGGCCCTGGATACTTCGCAAATCCAGGCGCTCTCCACCGCAGCCATTGGCGCGCTGAAGACCAGTCAGCTGCCGGGCCTGAGCACGGACGATATCGCGGCCCTCAGCACCAAACAGGCGGCGGCCCTGCCGACCGCATTGCTGGCAGGCTTCAGTACCGCCCAGATTGGCGCCCTTGGCACCGCCCAGCTCGTCGCACTGAGTTCACTGCAAGCGTCCAGCCTGACCACGGCCCAGATCGCCGCATTGAATTCCGACCAGATCGCCGCGCTGGAAACCCAGGACTTCGCGGCCCTGAAGTCGCAGCAGATCGCTGCGCTGGCTACCTCACAAGTCGCCCAGCTCGACACTGCCCACATCGCAGCGCTGAGCACGCAGCAAATCGTGGCGCTCAGCACCAGCCAGATCAAGGCGCTGGGAACCGACCAGGTGCAGGCAATTGGCACTGCAGCGCTGGCAGCACTGACCACGCTGCAAGTGGTGGGCCTGTCCAGCGACGACCTGGGTGCACTGTCCACGCGCCAGGTTCAGGCAATGACCACGGCGCAGCTCGCAGCGTTGAGCACAGGCCAACTGCAAGGCTTCGGCAGTGCGCAAATCGTGGCGCTGACCACCGCCCAGGCAAATCATCTGACCACCCAGCAGCTTGTCGCCTTGAGCAGTGACCAGCTGGCAGCGCTTGAAACGGTTGATCTCGCCGCGCTGGCCAGCCAGCAAGTGGCTGCCTTCAGCACCCTGCAAGTCTCCGAACTGAGCACGGCGCAGGTTGCTGCGCTGACCACGCTGCAAGCCTCCAGCCTGAGTAGCCGTCAGTTGGCAGCACTGGACACCAACCAGATCCGTGCACTGAGCACCGCCGATGTGGCGGCGCTGAAGACCAGCCAGATTCTGGGCCTCAGCACCGACGCCGTGGCTGCACTCGTCACCGCGCAATTGGCGGCACTGAATACCGCTCAGTTCGCAGCGCTGAACACCGCGCAAATCCAGGCGCTGGGTACGGCACAGATCACGGCGCTGAATTCTCTGCAGATCAGCAATATGACCACGGCTCAGATTGGCGCTCTGAGCACCACGCAGATCGCGGCGATCGAAACGCGCGATTTCAACGCCTTCAAATCGCAGCAGATCGCTGCCCTGACCACCAGCCAGCTGTCCGCTCTCGACACCGCCCATGTGGTGGCGCTGGCCACGGCACAGATGGGTGCCTTCAGCTCGGCTCAGCTCGCAGCATTTGGCACGGACCAGATCGCAGCACTGGAAACGGCTGACCTCGCGGCATTGCGTACCGACCAGGTGCAAGCCCTGGGTACCCAGCAGCTCGACGCCCTGTCCAGCAAGCAGGTGCAAGGCATGGGCACTGCCCAGATTGCTGCACTGACGACAGCTCAGCTGCACGGCCTCGGCAGCGATCAGCTGGTGGCACTGTCCACGCTGCAGGTGAGCAATCTCAGCACTACCCAGCTGGCTTCGCTCGGCAGCGATCAACTGGCCGCGCTGGAGACCGTCGACTTTGCTGCGCTGAAGACCCAGCAAGTCAACTCGCTCACTACCGCCCAGTTCGCATCGCTGGACACCGCCCACATTGCGGCCTTGTCCACACTCCAGATGAACAACCTTGCGACCGCTCAGCTGGCAGCTCTCGGCACCAGCCAGGTGCAGGCGCTGGAAACGGTGGACCTGGCGGCACTGAAGACCAACCAGATCACCGTGCTGAACAGCGACCAGATTGGCGCCTTGAGCACGCAGCAAATCATCAGTCTCGGCACTGCCCAGGTCGCGGCGCTGGGCACGGCCCAGCTGTCCGGCCTGTCCACGGCACAGGTCGCGGCATTGAGCACGCAGCAAGTGTCCAATCTCGGCACCGCCCAGTTGGCTTCGCTGAGCACCGATCAGATCGGCGCAATGGAAACCCAGGATTTGGCTGCGCTCAAGACCCAGCATATTGCAGCGCTGGGTACCCAGCAGCTGAACGCGCTCTCCAGCAACCAGATCGTGGCCCTGACCACTCTGCAAATTGGCGCCCTGAGCAGCACCCAAATCGCCAATCTGGCCACAGCCCAGATCGCCGCGCTCGAAACGGTCGACCTCGTCGCCCTGAAAACAGGACAAGTGCTTGCCCTGACGACGGACCAAATCGCTTCGCTCGGCACGACACAGGTGCAAGCACTTGCCACGGCCCAGATCGCCGCGCTGTCCAGCACCCAGCTGAATGCGATGACCAGCAATCAGATTGTTGCGCTGACTACGCTGCAAGTGGGCAGCCTGGCGACGGCACAGGTCGCCACGCTGAGCACGGCACAGATCGCTGCCCTGGAGCTGACCGACTTCGCCGCACTGAAGACTCAGCAAGTGGCAGCGCTCACCACCAGCCAGGTAACTTCGCTGGGCACCGCACAGATCGTCGCCCTGACCACGCTGCAGATGGGTGCGCTTGGCACCGCGCAGCTGGGCGCGCTGTCCACCGACCAGATCCAGGCAATTGAAGCCGTTGATCTTGCCGCCTTGAAGACGGTGCAGGTGGCATCGCTGTCGACCAGCCAGATCGCCGCAATCACGACCGATCAGCTGCAAGCCATGGGTACGCTCCAGATCGGCGCCCTGACCACGGCGCAAATGTCTGGCCTCACCACCAATCAAATGGTGGCGCTGAGTGCCAACCAGGCAGACAGCCTCGGCACGGCCCAGGTGGCGGCATTGTCCACCACCCAGCTCGCAGCGCTGGAACTGGATGACTTCGCTACACTGAAGACCCAACAGGTTGCGGCACTGACAAGCACCCAGCTGAGCGCGCTCAACAGCGATCAGCTGCAATACCTGACCACGCTGCAGATCGGCGCACTGACCACGTCCCAGCTGGCAGCACTGTCCACCACGCAGATCGCTGAGCTGGAAGAGCAGGATGTTGCAGCGCTGAAGACTTCGCAAATCGCTTCCCTGTCGACCGCACAGCTGCGCGCGCTGACCACCGACCAGGTCCAGGCGCTGGGCACGACCCAGCTGGCCGCCATCACCACCGACCAGCTGACGGGCTTCAGCAGCGACCAGATCGTGGCACTGACCGGCACCCAGGTGACCGGCTTCACCAATGCCCAGATCGCGGCGCTCAGCACCGCTCAGTTCGCAGCAATGGAACTGGGCGACCTGGCGTCGCTGAAAGTGACCCAGATCGCCGCCATCACGCTGACCCAGTTGGCGTCCTTCAACAGCGACCAGATCGCCGCCCTGACCACGCTGCAAGTGGGCGCGCTGACTTCGGATCAGTTGAACGCGCTGACCAGCGACCAGTTGCATGCAATCGAGCTGCAGGATGTCACGGCCCTGAAAGCCACCCAGATCTCAAGCCTGAACAATAGCCAGCTCGGCCTGTTCAACACGGATCAAATCCAGGCACTCGGTAGCAACCAGATCGCGGCCATCGGCACGGCCCAGCTGCCGGGTCTGACAACCGCGCAGATCGGCGCGCTGACCACGCTGCAGGCGTCCAGCCTGAGCACGGCGCAGCTGCGCGGCCTGGCGAGCGAACAGCTTGCTGCCATCTCGGCCGACGATATTGCGGCGCTGAAGACTTCGCAGCTGGCAGGCTTGTCCAGTGACCAGATCCCGCAGCTGAACTCGGCGCAAATCGTGGCGCTGACGACTGACCAGATGGGCGCACTGTCTACCGTCCAGATCGGCGCGTTGACCACGGCCCAGATCCAGTCGCTGGAAGCGGATGACCTGGCTGCGCTGAAAGCCAGCCAGATCGCGTCCCTCGGCGCCCTGCAGTTGCAAGCCCTGACCACCGACCAGATGCCGGTGCTGGCGTCCCAGCAAATCGGCGCCCTGAGCACGGACCAGATCCTGGCCTTCAGCAGCGACCAGATCGCCGTGCTGACCACCTTGCAAGCCACCAGCCTGACCGCCAACCAGTTGAACGCGCTGGACGGCAACCAGCTGGGCGCCTTCAATCTGGCCGATGTGGCGGCGTTGAAGACATCGCAAGTGTCCAGCCTGGCCACTGCGCAGCTGGCAGCGTTGACCACCGACCAGATGGCGGCGCTGACCACGACCCAGATGGGCGCGCTGACCACCGCGCAGCTGTCCAGCCTGGATGCGACCCATCTGCAAGCATTCGAAACCGACGACCTGGCCGCGTTGTCCACGGCTCAGTTCGCAGCCTTCGGCAGCGATCAGGTGGGCGAGCTGAGCACCGACCAGGTGCAATCCATGGCTACGGCACAGCTGTCGGCGCTGACCACCGCTCAGCTGGCCGGCATGACGACCAGCCAGCTGGCCGCGCTGAGCACCCAGCAGATCGGCGCCCTGAGCACCGTCCAGTTGAACGGCCTGGACAGCGACCAACTGGCTGCCCTCAGCACCGACGATGTAGCGGCCTTGACCACCACCCAGCTGTCTGGCCTGGCAACCTCCCAGTTCGCACAGCTGAGCACGCAACAAATTGCAGCGCTGAGCACGCAGCAAGTGCGCGGCCTTGGCACCGCTCAAATCGGCGCCTTGGGCAGCGACCAACTTCAGGCGCTGGGCACGGACGCCCTGTCGGTCCTGACCACCATCCAGCTGGCGGGCCTGACCACCGATCAGGTAGCGTCGCTCAGCACCATCCAGATCGGCGTGCTGAGCAGTGCCCAGCTGGGCGCACTGAGCACGGCCCAATTCGACGCCTTGAACAGCACGCAGTTCGCGGCACTGACGACGCTGCAGATCAGCGGCCTGTCCACCGGCCAGATGGCGATCCTGAACAGCGACCAGATCGGTGCGCTGGAGACGGAAGATATCGCCGTGCTGTCCAGCCGCCAGCTGCAAGCGCTGGATACCAGGCAAATCGGCTACCTCGGCACCGACCAGATCGTGGCGCTCAGCACCGCGCAGGTCGTTTCGCTGACGAGCGACCAGATCGGCGCCCTGTCCAGCGATCAGCTGAACAATATGGAATCGCAGGACTTCGCCGCCCTGAAGACGGCGCAGATCGCCGCCATCTCGACGGCCGACCTGAGCGCCTTGTCCACTGACCTGATCGCAGCGATGAGCACGCAGCAAGTGGCCGCGTTCACTACGGATCAGATCGCTGCATTGGGCAGCGACCAGATTGTTGCGCTAAGCACGGCGCAAACCGTATCGCTCAGCACCTTGCAGCTGTCCGCACTGGATACCAGCCAAGTGGCAGCGCTGGCAACCGACGATCTCAACGTGTTGCGCAGCCAGCAGATCGGCGCCTTTGGCACCGGCCAGATCGCCGCACTGAGCAGCGCGCAGCTGAATGCGCTGTCCAGCGCCAGCCTCGGCGCGCTGACCACGGAACAAGTGGCTTATGGCCTGTCCAGCACCCAGCTGAACGCCATGCTGGCCAGCCAGATCGCCCTGCTGGGCACGGCGCAGGTTGCCGCACTGAGCACCGATCAGCTCGATGCCCTGAGCACCAGCAACTTCGCAGCCCTGTCGACCCGTGGCATTGCGGCACTGAGCAGCGATCAGCTGTCCAGCCTCGACTCGGCCCACATCGCCGCCCTGAGCACCAGTCAGGTCCGCGCGCTGAGCAGCGTCCAGTTCTCCGTGCTCGACAGCGCGCAGACTGGCGCGATTGAAACGGAAGATATCGCTGCACTGTCCACCCAGCAGGTCGCCGGCCTCGGCACTGATCAGCTGAGCTGGCTGGGCAGCAATCAGCTGAACGCCTTCAGCACCGCCGAACTGGCTGCGCTGACGACCAGCCAGCTGGTCAACGGACTCACCACCAGCCAGATTGCAAGCCTGTCGCTGAGCTTGGTTGGCGCGCTGACCACCGCACAGCTGAGCTCGATGGGCACAGACCAGGTGGCTGCGTTCACCACCGATCAGATCGGTGCGCTGAGCACGGCCGGCGCCGCGGCCCTGAGCACCGATCAGCTGAGCGCAGGCATTTCCAGCGATCAGTTCGCAGCTCTGTCCTCGCAGGACGTGGCGGCGCTGAAGACAGCCCAGATCAGCGTGCTGCGCAGTGACCAGATTGCCGCGCTGACCGTGGACCAGGCTGCCGCGCTGAAGTCGAGCCAGACCAGCATCCTGAACAGCGATCAGTTGGGCGCACTGGGCACTTCTCAACTGAATGTCCTGTCGACCTCGGCCATTGCCGGCCTGGCTGCGCAAGTCATCAGCGACGCCTTCAGCACCGACCAGATCGTGGCGCTGGCAACAGCGCAGGCTGCAGCACTGTCCACCCAGCAAGTTTCCCTGCTGACGACCGACCAGTTGCGCGCGCTGGAAGATGAAGATCTGCAAGCCCTCAGCACCCGTCAGCTCGGCGCGCTGAGCGCCAGCCAGTTCACCAGCCTGCGTACTGCGCAGACGGCAGCGCTGAGCACCGACCAAGTGCGCGGCCTGACGACCTCGCAGATCGCAGCAATCGACACCAGCCAGTTTGCGGCGCTGACCAACGATCAGGTCGGGGTACTCAGCAGTACCCAGCTGCAAGCCATCAGTATCGGCACTCTGTCGACCCTCGGTACGGCCCAGTTGGCCGAACTGGGTAGCCAGCAGATCGCCGGGCTGAGTACCCAGCAGGTTGCAGCGCTGAGCCTGACGCAAGTGCCAGCCCTGGGCACCAATCAACTGGCAGGCCTGACCAGCGCCCAGATCGCGGCCCTGACGGCCGACCAGATCCCGGTGCTGAGTACCGATCAGCTGTCCGCCTTCAGCACCGCCCAGATCAGCTACCTGACCGCGGTCCAGATTCCTGTGCTGTCCAACGGCCAGGTGCAGAACCTGACCACTGCGCAGATCGCCGCACTCAAGCTGAGTCAGCTGACCCAGCTGACGGTGGACCAGGTTGCTGTGCTGGGCACCGACCAGCTCGCCGCTCTGACCACGCAGCAGGTGCAGAACCTGACCAACACCCAGATCGGCGCGCTGACCTCGTCGCAACTGGGCGGTTTGAGCACGCTGCAAATGTCCGTGCTGAAGAACAGCCAGATCGCTGTGCTGACCGTGGACCAGTTGCCGGGCTTCGGCACGGATCAGCTGGATGCACTGAACACCAGCCAGTTCGGCGCCCTGACGTCCGACCAGATCGGCTACCTGACTGCTAGCCAAGTGGCGGGCCTGACCACGCTGCAGATTGCAAACCTGAAGTCCTCGCAGCTGCAAGGCATGAGCGTGAGCCAGGTGCAGGCGCTGACCACCACCCAGCTGCCGGCCATGGCAACGGCGCAATTCAGCAATATGTCCACGGCTCAGCTGGCCGGCCTGTCGGTAGCCCAGCTCGATTCGCTGACCACCGCACAGATTGCCGCGCTGAAAGATACCCAGGCGGTCGGCCTCAGCACCGCCCAGGTGGCTGGCCTGACCAGCGAGCAAACGGCGGCGCTGTCCACCGCGGCCCTCGCTGCCTTGACCACCACCCAGATCGTGGCGCTGGAGACCGCCGACCTGGCTGCGCTCAGCGTGGCCCAGGCAGACGCCTTTACGGCCGCGCAGGTTGCCGCAATGAACACGGCCCAGACCATGGCGCTGAACCCGAGCTCTGTCCATTACGCCACGCCGCTGGTGCTGGATCTGGACGGCAACGGCATCAAGACCCTGTCCGTGACCGCAGGCGTGCAGTTCGATATCTGGGGCAGCGGCCACGCCGTGAGCACCGGTTGGGTAGGTAGCGGTGATGGTCTGCTGGCTCTGGACCGCAACAATGACGGCATCATCAACGATGCAAGCGAGTTGTTCGGCAGCGCCACCCGCCTCGACGATGGCAGCCAGGCTGACAATGGCTACCTGGCGCTGTCGGCACTGGATGAGAACGACGATGGCCAACTCAGCAATGCCGATGCGTCCTTCAGCAAGCTGCAAGTGTGGGTCGACGGCAATGCCGACGGCATCAGCGAAGCGGATGAGCTGTTCTCGATGGCCGATCTCCACATCACCAGCATCAGCACCACGGCCACCAAGGGCGGCGCCCAGGACCAGGGCAATATTCTGGGCCTGAGCTCCTCCTTCACAACCGACGATGGCAGCACCCACGCCACCGCCGACGTGTGGTTCGTGGCGGATCGCCCAACCCAGAGCAACATCAGCGCCAGCGTCAGCTCGCTGAAGCAGGCACTTACCGGCTTCACGGAGCAGACTTCGGTGCCGGCGGCGGCGGGCCAGTTGAACGATCCGACCCGGACTTCGGTGCAGCAGATGGCCGCAGCACTGGGCGAGTTTGACGCCGATGGCCGCCCAGTGGTTGCCGCAGCGACCAAGACGCCGTTCAAGCTCGATGCGCTGGACGACAAGAAACAATCCGGCTGGTTCGGCGCGCCGCACAAGTAAGAAACCGGCGGGTCAATGACCCGCCCTACGACACGCGCGATGATAGTCGTAGGGCGGATCATCGATCCGCCGTTGCCCGCGCCGCCTTACGGCTTTAGAATGACCACACGACAAAATCCGAAGGACTACAGATGAAAGCAGTGATTCTTGCCGGTGGCCTGGGTACTCGGCTGAGTGAAGAAACCACCGTCCGCCCCAAGCCGATGGTTGAAATCGGCGGCAAGCCGATTCTGTGGCACATCATGAAGTCCTACTCTGCGCATGGCATCAACGAATTCGTGATCTGCTGCGGCTACAAGGGCTACATCATCAAGGAATTCTTCGCCAACTACTTCCTGCACACTTCCGATGTCACCTTCGACATGCAGAAGAATGAAATGGAAGTGCACCAGCGTTTCGCCGAACCATGGCGCGTGACCCTGGTCGACACTGGCGACAACAGCATGACCGGCGGTCGCCTGCGCCGCGTGCGCCAGTATGTGCAGAATGACGAAGCCTTCTGCTTCACTTACGGCGACGGCGTGGCCGACGTTGATATCTCCGCCTCCATCCAGTTCCACAAGGATCACGGCGCACTGGGCACCATGACCGCCGTGCAGCCGCCAGGCCGCTTCGGCGCCATCGACATGGACGGCCAGCGCATCACCGCCTTCAAGGAAAAGCCGCAAGGCGACGGCAACTGGATCAACGGCGGCTACTTTGTCCTGTCGCCGAAAGTCATCGACTACATCGACGACGACAGCAGCATCTGGGAAAAGGAACCGATGGAGCAGCTGGCGCGCGAAGGCCAGATGAATGCATACCTGCACCGCGGCTTCTGGCAACCGATGGACACCCTGCGTGACAAGGTTCTGCTGGAAGAGCTATGGCAAGAAGGTAAGGCGCCGTGGAAAGTGTGGAAATGAATCCAGCTTTCTGGCGCGGTAAAAAAGTATTCCTGACCGGGCATACCGGTTTCAAAGGCAGCTGGCTTAGCCTGTGGCTGCAGCAAATGGGCGCGCAAGTGACCGGCTTTGCGCTGGCGCCTTCGTCCAGCCCGAACCTGTTTGAAACGGCACGCGTGGCCGACGGCATGCGCCACATCGTTGGCGACATCCGCGACGGCGCGGCGCTGCGCGAAGCGATGCAGCAGGCACAGCCCGATATCGTGATTCACATGGCAGCGCAGGCGCTGGTGCGCTACTCCTACCAGCATCCGGTGGAGACGTATGCAACCAACGTCATGGGCCTGGTGAACCTGTTCGAAGCCGTGCGTGCCACGCCGGGCATCAAGGCGGTGGTGAACGTCACCAGCGACAAGTGCTACGAAAACAAGGAATGGCCCTGGGGCTATCGCGAGAACGAGCCGATGGGCGGCTACGACCCATACAGCAACAGCAAGGCTTGCGCCGAGCTGGTAACCAGCGCCTACCGCAATTCCTTCTTCAATCCGGCTCAGTATGCGCAGCACGGCGTGGCGCTCGGCTCGGGCCGCGCCGGGAATGTGATCGGCGGCGGCGACTGGGCGGAAGACCGATTGGTGCCGGACATGATGCGCGCCATTGCAGCCGGCCGTCCGGTGCAAATTCGCAGCCCGCATGCGATCCGTCCGTGGCAGCACGTGCTTGAGCCGCTGTCCGGCTATCTGGCGCTGGCTGAGCATCTGTTCACTGATGGCGTGGCGTTTGCGGAAGCCTTCAACTTCGGCCCGCACGATACGGATGCACGTCCGGTACAGTGGATCGTCGAGCGCCTGTGCGCTGAGTGGGGCGATGGCGCTTCGTGGCAGCTGGATTCCGCGCCGCAGCCGCATGAAGCAACCTATCTGAAGCTCGATTGCTCGAAAGCGCGCGCGTCGCTGAAGTGGAATCCGCGCTGGTCGCTGGATCAGGCCTTGCAGCGCATCGTGGCATGGCACAAGGCGCAGTTGAATGGCGACGATATGCGCGCGCTCACGCTGGCGCAGATTGCCGACTACCAGGCCGCAGCATGAACCGCATCGCCCTGCTGGGCGCAAGCAGCAAGATCGCCCGTGATCTGATTCTTTCGTACGCCGCGCGCGGGCAGGCTGGGCGACTGCTGCTCTACGTGCGCGACGTGGCGCGCGCCGAACAGTGGCTGGCGGCGCAAGGGCTCGCGGGCCAATGCACTTTGCGTGAGTATGGCCAGTACGGTAGTGAGCCGCACGATGCGGTGCTGAACTTCGTTGGCATCGGCGATCCGGTCAAGACCGCGCAGATGGGCGGCGATATCTTTGCCATCACGCGCCAGTATGACGAAATGGTGTTGTCGGCGCTGGCCGACGCGCCGCAGCGGCGCTACATCTTCCTTTCCAGCGGCGCGGCTTACGGCTCGCGCTTCGAGCAGCCGGCGGATGAGAATACGGCTGCGATCGTGCCGCTGAATGCCATGGGGCCGCAGGATTTCTATGGTCTGGCCAAGCTGGCTACTGAAGGACGTCACCGCGCTTTGCCGCAATACGCGATCACTGACCTGCGCGTGTTCAATTACTTCAGCCGCAGCCAGGAACTGGAGGCGCGCTTCTTCATCACCGACATTCTGCGCGCGATTCGCGATGGCAGCGTGCTGCGCACTTCGTCCGGCTATATGGTGCGCGATTACCTGCATCCACAGGACTTCTATCAGATGGTGGAGTGCGTGCTGGCGGGGCCGGCGCAGAACCAGGTGCTGGACTGCTACAGCAAAGAGCCGGTGGACAAGCCTGCGCTGCTGCAGGCGATGCAGGACCGTTTCGGTCTGCAGTATGAGGTGGTGCAGGAAGCGGGCGTGACGGCCACTGGCGCCAAGCCCCACTACTACTCCGTGAACCGCCGCGCGGCGGCCCTCGGTTATCAGCCTTCGCTGACTTCGATTGAAGGCATCATGCTGGAATCGGCAGCCCTGCTCGGGCGCGCATAAGCCAGCGGCCCTTCACGGCGGATCAATGATCCGCCCTACGCCGTGCGTGCCACGTCATCCACACACCGATCCGGCCCACCGTGCGTGCCACGTCATCCATACGCCGATCCGGCCCACCGTGCGTGCCACGTCATCCATACGCCGATCCGGCCCACCGTGTGTGCCACGTCATCCATACGCCGATCCGGCCCACCGTGTGTGCCACGCCATCCACACGCCGATCCGGCCCACTGTGCGTGCCACGTCATCCATACGCCGATCCGGCCTACTGTGCGTGCCACGTCATCCATACGCCGATCCGGCCCACCGTGTGTGCCACGTCATCCATACGCCGATCCGGCCCTGCGTAGGGCGGATCATTGATCCGCCGTGCGTGCGGAACAGCGACTTACGCTGCCTGCGCGGCCAGGCGCGCAGCCAGGTCGTTCAGTGCGGCCAGATCGCGTTCGGCGTCGCAATGCTGCCAGCGCGATTTGGCGCCGTCGAAGGCGCTCAGCTGGGCAGCGCCTGCCAGTTTTTCCAGCGGCTGGTTTTCCAGCGCCACCGAAGAGTCCAGCCCATACGCCGCGTCCCACAGCTTCTGTGTGAACAGGTAGTAGCCGCCGTTGATGGATGCCGCCTCGATCACCGGACGTGGTGCAAACGCACGCACGCGGCTCTCGCCCTGGCGGATGCCCAGCACGCGGAAGCGCACCGGATAAGTGGTGCCCAGCAAAGTAGCCGCCAGCCCCTGGTCGTTGTGGAAGCGCAGCTCGGCGCCAAGGTCCACATCGCTCAGCGTGTCCGAATAGGTCAGCGCAAATACCGGCGCATTCAGGTAAGGCTTGCAGGCCAGCAGGCGTGCACCGGTCGGTGCTTCGGCATCGGTCGCCACCAGGCGGATATTGCAGGCGTGGCCGGCCAGATCCAGCGTGAAAGTATCGACAGAAGCACCGGCCTTCGCGCCCAGCGCGGTCAGTGCCGGCGCAAAGCGCTCGCCCTGCAGGCCGGTGGCCAGCACGAATTCACGCGCGCCATACAGTGCGTAATGCAGCATCACCCAGGCGAACATGGGCTTGCCCTGTACTTCGACCAAGGCCTTGTTCACACGGCCCTGCTGTTCGTTCAACAGGATGCCGCGGCCGCCGCACAGGATGGCGACTGGTACGTTCTGGAAGTCGTTAGTAGCGTTCATCTCAGTTCCACAGTCCCTTGGATTGGGCCAGGCTGCGCACATGCTGCACGGCCTCGGCGGAGCCGACGCAGTAATCGAGCGTCAGCGTATTGGGCTCCCAGCGCACGGCGATTTCGCAGCCGGCAGCGCGGGCGACGGCCAGTGCACCGGCCACGTCCCACAGCTTGGCGTTGAAGCCATATGCGGCCTGCAGTTTGCCTGCGGCAGCCCAGCAGATATTCAGTGCCGCCGTACCGCTGCGCAGGCAACCGCGCGTGCTTTCGTTGACGGCTTCAAACAGTTCGTATTGCGCGGCGCTGCCCTTGGCGCTGAAGCTTGCCGCCACCAGCGCCTGTTCGCGCGGACGGTGCGTGTGGCTGAACGGACGGCCATTCAGCAGCGCGCGTTCGCTGTTCAGCGTGAAGTACAGTTCATCCAGCGCCGGTGCGCACACCACGCCCAGTTCGAACTGGCCGTGGTCCAGCAAGCCGGCGGACAGCGCAAACATCGGCAGTCCATGGGCGAAGTTGACGGTGCCGTCGATCGGATCGATCACCCAGCACTGGGCCGGCGTCATACCGCCCGGCACATCGGCTTCTTCCGACACCACCGGCAGACCGGTCACGCCCAGGCTTTTGCTCAGCATCTCGCTGATATCGAGATCGGTCTGCGTGACGATGTCGCGCAGATTGCCCTTGGTGTTCAGCACCTGGGTAGCGCGTGCGGCGTCGGCCAGCTTGGACGCCTCCAGCACGGCGGAGACGGCGCTCTTAATCAGCGCACTATGGTCGAGAGTAGTCACTTCTTTTCCTTTGCAAAGTCACGCAGTTCTGCCGTGATGGCGGCCATCTTCTCGCGCAGCATCAGGTCGAGCGGTTCGCCCTGGCGCAGGCCCAGCACATAGCGGTTGAAGCTCGCGGTGTCCATCGATTCGCGCATCATGCCGATGTGGTGGTCGGGGTCGTGCTTGTCTTCGAACAGCAGCGCGCCCACGATACCTTTCAGCAGGAACTCCGGCAGCACGCCGAGGGTCAGGCACATCTGGGCCGCGCCAATCAGGCGGCCGTGCAGTTCCAGCTTGCGCAGCGGCTCACGCGCCACGCGCGCGACCGGGTCGAACAGCAGCTGGCAGCGGAAGCGGGACAGTTCCTTCTCCGCATACCATTCCAGGAAGTCGTGCGGAATATCCCATTGCAGCTTCAGTGCGCGCAGCATTTCCGTCATGGCGCCCTCCACCAGCTGGGCCGCTTTCGGATGCTGCATCGCCTCGTGCACATAGGTGTTGCCCATCAGCGCGCCCAGGTAGGCGGTAATGCAGTGCGGCGTGTTGTGCAGGTAAAGCTTTGGCGTCCACTGGATACGCAGCAGTTCTTCGCGCGGCAGGAAGGTCATGTCGCCGTACAGGCCGGTCGGGCCTTCTTCGATGAACTGCACACCGTTCTCGGTGGTGATCGCCAGCGGATCGTCGGCCAGCAGATTGGCCGGCGCGGTGTTGGAGGTAATCACGTCCGGTACGGCGAAGTAGACCTTATCGTGGCCGACCACTCGCTTGGCGTCGTTGACGGTGTCCGGCTCGTTCTCGCACATGATCAGCGGGAAGCTGGAACCCACCAGCGTCTGCGCCGCTTTGATCACATTACGCGGACCGACGGAGAAGAAGCAGGCGATGGCGTCCTTGTGCTCTTCCAGCTTGAAGGTGGCGGGCGTATAAGCCGCCTTCACTGCCACCTTCTTGACCTGGTATTCGTCGCCGTTGACGCGGTAGGTGGTAAAGCCACCGTGCTGGTTCATGCGATCGACGATGGCCTGGTTACCGTCGATGTAGACGAATTCGTGCTTCGTCTCATCCAGGGTCCACGGCAGGTAGCCGCGGCCAATGGCGCCGGCACCCATGAACAGGATTTTGGTTTTCATATTCTCACTACTCTAGTGGCTTGATAAACATATTGGCGCGGAACTCGTCGCGGTCCAGCAGTGGCAGCAGATCTTCCAGCGGACGCGAAGCCATCGTGCCGTCCGGCTTGATGTAGGAGCCCAGCTTGGGCATCAGGTGCTTGCCCGGGTCCACCATGATTTCCACGATCTCAGGTCCCGAGGTGGCCAGCATGCCTGCGATGCCGTCACGCACGCCCGCATTGTTCTCGATGACGCGGTAGCCCATGCCGTAAGCATCGGCGATCTTCTTCAGGTTCGGCAGCGACACGCCGGATTCATGCGTCGAACCGACATAGCGGTTCTGGAAGTAATTCTCCTGCGTCACTCGGATCGCGTGATAGCCGTCGTTGTTGACGACCACGATCTTGATCGGCAGCTGGTGATGCACCATGGTCTGCAGCTCCTGGATATTGAGCTGGAAACCGCCGTCACCCACCATGGTGATGGCCATCTTGTGGCCCATCGCCACGCTGGCGCCGATGGACGAAGGCATGCCGAAGCCCATGGCCGCCATGCCTTTCGCATGGAATACGCGCTGCTGTGCCTTCGGCTTGAACGCCTGGCCGGACACGGTAAACGCGGTGCCGGAGGAACCCAGCGGCACCAGCGCATCGTCCGGCAGCATCTCGCTCAGCACGTCGACGAAGTAATACGGTTCGACCCAGTTTTCCGCACCGGCTTCGCCCAGCGTTGGAGCCACAGGATAGGAAGACTTGATGCGCTTGCAGTAGTCCAGCCAGTCGGCCGGGGCATCGATGGCCGCCTCCTTTTCCAGCGCAGCGATCAGGGCATCGATCAGCAGCCCGGCATCGACGCGCGAGAAGCGGTCCACTTTCAGAAAAGGCTTCTTGGCTTCGTCTTCATCCAGGTCGACCATGTCCACGAAGGCTTCGCGCCCGAAGGCTTCCACGTTGTAGCCCGTGTGCTGCACGCCAAGGCGCGCGCCGACGGTCAGCATGTAGTCGGCGTTCTGGATAATGAAGTTCGCGTAGCGCGGGCCGTAGGCATTGGCGCGGCCGAAGTACAGCGGGTTCGCTTCAGGCACGATGTCGATGGCGTTCCAGGTGCTCTGCACCGGCACGCGCAGCAGCTCCAGCAGGCGGCGGCCCTTGTCGCGCGCACCGGCCAGCCACACGCCGTGGCCGTACACGATCAGCGGACGCTTGGCAGCGCGCATCTTCTGCAGGATGGATTGCACCAGCTCCGGCGATGGGGCCGGATTCTCATGCGCCAGGCCTTCCGCAACCGGATCGAAGCCGCGCAGGGTCGATGGGTCGATCTTGGCGGCCTGCACGTCCAGCGGCAGGTCCAGCCACACCGGACCCGGACGGCCGGAACGCGCCAGATAGCAGGCCTTTTCCAGTTCGTAACGAATGTCTTCCGCGCGCTGCACGAAGCGGGCGTACTTGGTGGTCGGCGTGACCACGTCGATGATATTGAACTCCTGGAAGCCGCGCTGGCGCAGGCCGTATGGCCGCTGCGAGAACAAGGTCGAGACCTGGCCGGACAGGAACAGCATCGGTACGCTGTCGGTCCAGGCGCCGGCGGTTGCTGTGATCGCGTTGGTGGCGCCAGGGCCGGAGGTGCAGAAGCACACGCCGGTGGTGTTCAGTGTCCGCCCGTAGGCGTAAGCGGCGATGGCGGCAGCCTGTTCGTGATGCATGGCGAAGGGCTGCAGCGTGCTGCTGCCAACGCTATCCAGCAGGTGCATCATGCCGCCGCCGGACAGCAGGAACACATGCTTTGATCCTGTCAGTTCCTGGACGCGCGAGCAGACGTAATCGGAGACTTTGACGAGGTTGGATTGGTCTGTAGTCATAAAGGGGCAGTATACATGGTTGTGCCTCGCATTTAGGGCGAAGCAGGAAGACTAAAGGCCGCCAATTCGCCTACATCACCGCGCCAAGCTGCCAGGGCACGAACTCGTTCTGCCCATAGCCGTGCTGCTCGCTCTTGGTGCGGATACCGGAAGCGGTGTCGAGCATCTGGCGGAAGATGCGCTGGCCTACTTCCTCAATGCTGGCGGTGCCGTCGACGATGTCGCCACAGTTGATGTCGATATCGTCGGCCTGGCGTTGCCACAATGCGCTGTTGGTCGACAGCTTCAGCGACGGCGCGGGTGCGCAGCCATACGCCGAGCCGCGGCCCGTGGTGAAGCAAATCAGATTGGCGCCGCCCGCCACCTGGCCGGTAGCGCTGACGGGGTCGTAGCCGGGCGTGTCCATGAACACGAAGCCATGCGCTTTCACCGGCTCGGCATATTCGTAGACGGCCTGCATATTGGTAGTGCCGCCCTTGGCCACCGCACCCAGCGATTTTTCGAGGATGGTGGTAAGGCCGCCCGCTTTGTTGCCCGGCGACGGGTTGTTGTTCATATTGCCCTGGTTAAGCCGCACATACTCTTCCCACCAGTGGATGCGGTCAACCAGCTTCTGGCCTACTTCCGGCGATACGGCGCGGCGCGTCAGCAGGTGTTCGGCGCCATACACTTCCGGCGTTTCGCTCAGGATGGCGGTGCCGCCGTGCGCCACCAGCAAGTCCACCGCATAGCCCAACGCAGGGTTGGCGCTGATGCCGGAGTAGCCGTCCGAACCGCCGCACTGCAGGCCAACCGTGATGTGCTCGACGCTGCAAGGCTCGCGCTTGACCGCATTGGCGGAAGGCAGGAAGCCTTTCACCATCTCGATGCCGCGCTCCACCGCTTTCGCCGTGCCGCCGACATCCTGGATATTGAAGGTCTTGAAGGTTTCGCCTTCCTTCAGGCCACCGGCGGCCAGCATGGCGCTGACCTGGTTGGCTTCGCAGCCCAGGCCGATGACGAGGACCGCAGCAAAATTCGGATGGGCGGAGTAACCATTGATCGTGCGCTGCAGGACTTGCAGGCCGAGGCCCTGATCGTCCATGGCGCAGCCGGAGCCGTGGCTCAGTGCCACCACGCCGTCGATATTCGGCCAGTCGGCCAGGGCGCCTTCACGCTGGAAGTAGTCGGCTACCGCACGTCCCACGGTGGTGGAGCAGTTCACGCTGGACAGCACGCCGATGTAGTTGCGGGTCGCCACGCGTCCATCCGGACGGCGGATGCCCATGAAGGTCGCTTTCTGCGGCGCCGGTTCGGGCTTCATGTCGGCGCCGAACGCGTAATCACGCTCGAAGTCGCCCATGGTCATGTTCTGGGTGTGCACATGCTCGCCGGCCGCGATGGGGCGGCTGGCAAAGCCGATCACCTGGTTGTAGCGGCGCACCGGCTCGCCTTGCGCGATGTCGTGCCGCGCGACCTTGTGGCCGGCCGGGATCAGGCCACGGATGGCCAGACCATCCACCACCGCCCCGCCCACCACCTGGGTGCGGCAGATGGCAACATCATCATCAGGGTGCAGCAGGATCAGGGGCGATGGCTGGCTCATGGTGCTCAGAAGTTCAGGCCGAGGTAAGCCTCGATGCTGCTGGCCGCGTACTCCAGCATTTCACGCGTCAGGGCCGGCTGCACGCCGATCCAGAAGGTGTTGTTCATGATGTTGTCGGTGTTTTCCAGCGAGCCCACCACGCGGTAAGTCTGATCCTGCATGTAAGGCTGACGGGTCAGGTTACCGGCGAACAGCAGGCGGGTGCCGACTTTGCGCTGGTCCAGGTAGGTCAGCAGGTCGACGCGGGTGACCGGGCAGTTATCCTTCAGCGTGATCGGGAAGCCGAACCAGGACGGGTCGCTGCCTTCGGTCGCTTCCGGCAGCTGCAGGAACTCCTCGCAGCTCGCCAGGCGTTCGCGCAGGAAGGCGAAGTTGTCCTTGCGGGCCTGGATGAAGGCCGGGGCCTTGTCCAGCTGGGCCAGGGCGCAGGCCGCCTGCATATCGGTGATCTTCAGGTTGTAGCCCGAATGGCTGTAGGTGTATTTGTGGTCGTAGCCTTCTGGCAGAGTGCCCAGCTGCCAGCAGAAGCGCTTGCCGCAGGTGTTGTCCTTGCCTGGTGGGCAGTAGCAGTCGCGGCCCCAGTCGCGGAAGCTTTCGGCAATCGCCTTCAGTTCCGGATCGTTCATGAACACGGCACCGCCTTCACCCATGGTGATGTGGTGGGCCGGGTAGAAGCTCAGGGTGGCGATGTCGCCAAAGGTGCCGCACATCTGGCCGCGGTAGGTCGAGCCCAGCGCGTCGCAGCAGTCTTCCACCAGCCACAGATTGTGTTTCTTGCAAATGGCCTTGACCGCGTCCAGGTTGAACGGGTTGCCCAGCGAGTGAGCCAGCATGATGGCCTTGGTCTTCGGCGTGATGGCCGCTTCGATCAGGCTGGCGTCGATATTGTGGGTGCGGCGGTCCACGTCCACGAAGACGGGTACGGCGCCGAACTGCAGGATGGGGTTGACCGTGGTCGGGAAGCCCGCTGCCACGCCGATCACTTCGTCGCCCTTCTTGATGGCACGGTCGCCCAGCTTCGGCGAGGTCAGCGTGCTGAAGGCCACCAGGTTGGCGGAGGAACCGGAGTTGACGGTAATGCAGTAATTGACGCCGATAAATTTGGCCAGGCGTTGTTCGAACTCGGTGTTGAAGCGGCCCGTGGTCAGCCAGCCATCCAGCGAGGCTTCGACCATATTCTTCAGCTCAGCAGCATCGAGCAGCTTGCCGGAAGGCGGGACAGGGGTAACACCGGGGAAGAAGGCTTGGGGTGCCAGGCTCAGCGCGGCAAATTGTTCGACCAGTTCGGCGATTTGTTGGCGCAGGGCTTGAGTGGCAGAGTTTTCCATAGACGATTCGAATCTGAAAGGAAGGCGGCCGGTCTGGCTGCCGGGAGGCGCTCCGCAGTATGTTATGCAAAGGGTGGCCCGTCAAGACGACATCTTACCCTCAGAAGTACCCGGGAGCAAAAAACCACAGCGGAACGCCCATGCTGTAATCAAGCTGACAAAAGCCCTTCACTCCACTCTATCGTAGAGGGCATTCTCCTGCCATACTGCTGGCTCGATGGCCGCCCCGCAGCAAGGGCGGACGCAACCTTGTCGAGCTAACCACTGCTGAAAGATTTATGGCCAATCCTACAAGTAACGGCGCCGAACTGGCCGCCGCCACCGAACGCGCAATGCGGCTTGCGGCACAAGGCTCGCTGCAATTGATCGAGCTGATGCAAGTGGGCGAGAACCTGACCCAAGCCGGCCAGCGCGACGTCGCCATCACTCTGTATCGTACCTGGCTCGCCGGCGCCCCTTCCCCCTTCGCCTATGCCGCCAATTTCAACCTGGCCGTGATGCTGGGCGATACGGGCGATACCGCCGGCGCGGAAGCGGCCTACCGCGTGGCCCTGGCCCAGCACCCGCGCTTCTCGGAAGGCTGGCTGAACCTCGGTACGTTACTGGAGCGCTTGCAGCGCCCTGCAGAATCGCTGGACTCCTGGCGCAAGATCCTCGAATACGCCAATCCGCAAGTCGAAGCGGAACGCACCCATTTGATCTCGGCCCTGAACAATCTGGGCCGCTTGATGGAAATCCAGAAGGACTTCGTGTCGGCAGAAGACATGCTGACCCGCAGCCTGGCCTTGAATCCCAAACAGACCAACGTCATCACGCACTGGGTGCACCTGCGCCAGAAGCAGTGCAAGTGGCCGGTGTACAGCCAGGACGCCAGCGGCGTGCCGGTGCCGGAACTGATGGCCGCCACCTCGGCCCTGGCGATGCTGAGCGCATCGGGCGATCCGGAACAGCAGCTGGCTGCGTCGCGCCGCTTCATCGAAGAGAAGGTGCTGACCAATGTGCAACCGCTGACCGGCCCCGTGGGCTATGGCCATGACCGCCTGCGCATCGGCTATCTGTCGTCCGACTTCTGCTCGCACGCCGTATCGATTCTGACCGCCGAGCTGTATGGCCTGCACGACCGCAACAAGGTCGAGGTGTATGGCTTCGACTGGAGCCGCGAGGATGGCTCGCCGCTGCGCGCGCGTGTGCTGGCAGGCTTCGATCACCACGTACGCATCCATACCCTGACTGACGAAGCGGCGGCACAGCTGATCCGCTCGCACGAGATTGACATCCTGGTCGACCTGCACGGTCTGACCCTGGGTGCGCGCCCCAATATCCTGTCCTACCGCCCAGCCCCGGTTCAGGCGACGTGGCTCGGCCTGCCCGGCACCACGGCCCACCCTCAGATCGACTACGTGATCGCGGACCCCTTCGTGCTGCCGCCGGAGCTGGAACCTTACTTCACCGAGAAGCCGCTGCACATGCCGCGCTGCTTCCAGATCAACGACCGCCAGCGCCTGGTCGGCGAAGCACCCACCCGCGCCGCCAATAGCCTGCCGGAAGACGCGTATGTCTACTGTGCCTTCAACAATAACTTCAAGTTCACGCCCGAGGTCTTCGCGACCTGGATGAACATTCTGAAGCGCGTGCCGAACAGCTTGCTGTGGATGGTGTCGGACAATGAGCAGGTGCGCACCAATCTGCAACGCAATGCCGAACTGGCGGGCGTGGACAAGAACCGTCTGGTGTTTGCAGGGCGTGTCGTTCCGGCCGAATACCTGGCGCGCTACAAGGTCGCCGACCTGTTCCTGGACACCATCCCCTTCAACGGCGGCACCACCGCCAGCGATGCGCTGTGGGCCGGCTTGCCGGTCCTGACCATCGCCGGCCGCACCTTCTCCTCGCGCATGGCAGGCAGCCTCCTGAAGGCGGTCGATCTGCCGGACCTGATCGCCTACGACCTGGCCGAATACGAAGAGAAGGCGGTGGCGCTGGGCCTGGACCGCGCCCGCTCTGCCGCGCTGAAGAAGCACCTGGAAGATAACAAGATGACTTGCGCGCTGTTCGACAGCGTCCAGTTCGTGCGCGACCTGGAAGACGTCTATCAGAAAGTCGCGCTGAAAGGCGATGCGGGCCTGAAGGCGCCGCCAGGCTTCGAGCGCCGCAAGATCGACCCCAAGATGCCGATGGTGTCCATCCTGATGCCGACCCATAATCGTCCGGACTACGGCGAACTGGCGTTGAAATCCATTCTGGCCCAGAGCTGGCCGAATATGGAAATCGTCATCAGCGACAACAGCACCGACGAACGCACACGCGAACGTTTTGCGCCGTATATCGCCACGCATCCGAACATCCGCTACCTGCGCGCGCCGGGACTGAAGCCGCTGGATAACTTCCTGAACTGCTTCAACTCGTCGAGCGGCGAATTCGTGAACTATCTGATGGATGATGACCTCTACCATCCAGACAAAATCGCGAAGATGATGACGTATATGCTGACCCAGCCGAATATCGGCCTGGTCACCTCCTTCCGCCAGCTGATCGACGGCGACGGCAACTTCATCCCGCAGCTGAGCGGCACCGAGCGCATGTTCCCGACGGAGACGCTGATCGGCGGCACTTCCTTCGGCGACATGATGCTGACCAATGGCCAGAACCTGATCGGCGAGCCGACCACCGCCCTGTTCCGCCGCAGCGCCATCGGCCCGCATTTCGGCATGTACCTGGGACGCCAGTACAACACACTGTCGGATCTGGCGACCTGGCTGTCCGCCCTGTCGCACACCGATTGCGTCTATCTGCCGGAAGCCCTGAGCTACTTCCGTATCCACGGCGGCCAGGACCAGCAGAAGAACAACAAGGTGAAGATCGAAGCCAACGTGGAATGGCTGCAGCTGCTGTGCGACTCGCACCAGAACGGCACCTTCATGAAGAACCGCACTCTGGTGCACGAGATGCTGACGAATAAGCTGATCAACATGATCTTCTTCATGTCGTCCGTCCACGAGGAAATCAAGGACGGTGTGTACCCGCTGGAGAAAATCCAGTCGGTAATCCGCCAGGCCACTTCCATCCTGCTCGCCAAATAACAAGAGAGGCATTCCATGCAAGATCAGCACGACGGCAGCACCCTGCGCGACTTCTTCGAAAACAAGGAACACCGCCTGATCCACAAGTGGCTGGGCTATTTCGAAGTCTACGAGCGCCATTTCGCCAGGTTCCGCAACAAGCCCATCACCCTGATGGAATTTGGCGTGCTGCATGGCGGTTCGCTGCAAATGTGGAAATGGTATTTCGGCGAGCAGGCCCAGATCCATGGCGTGGACATCAACCCGCGTTGTGCGGAACTGGCCGAAGACCGCGTGACCATCCACATCGCCGACCAGGAAGACCGCAATTCGCTGCGCAAGCTGACCCAGACCATTCCCCAGTGCGACATCATCATCGACGACGGCGGCCACACCATGCTGCAGCAGAAGCACACTTTCGAGGAACTGTGGGGCCACCTGAAGGAAGGCGGCGTCTACCTGTGCGAAGACTTGAGCACCAGCTACTGGAAAGAGTTCGGCGGCGGCTACCGGAATCCGGACAGCTTCATCGAATACACCAAGAACTTCATCGACAGCCTGAATGCCTGGTGGAGCCACGAGGATCATTACAATCCCGATCCGCTGACGCTCAGCGCCTTCAGTGTGCACTTCTACGGCGGCATCGTGGTGCTGGAAAAGCGCGCCATGACGGTGCCGGAAGCGCGCATGCGCGGCACGCCATCCTTCCCGCTGACGGCGGGTGAACAGAAATCGTATGACCGCGGCCGCTGATCTCAAGAACAATATGGATATTCATTCGATTCCAGTCATCTCCGTTTCCTACAATTCCGCGGAGCTGATCGAAGACTTGCTGAGCACTTTCCGTGCACATTACCGCAATCCCGTCACGATTATCGACGGCTCCAGTGAAGAGCATTGGCGCGGTATAGAGGCTGTGTGCAGCAAGTATCCGGATGTGAAGTTCATTCACTTCGACTACAACATCCACCACGGTCCCGGCATGGCCTGGGCCTTCCAGCACCTGGAACTGAAAGGGCCGGTGCTGGTGCTGGATTCGGACATCCAGGTGATGAAAGACGGCTTCCTGGAAGACATGCTGTCGCACCTGACGCCGGAGATGTACGGCGTGGGCTACGTCAATCATGTGAACGAAGGCGGCTTCGACGTCGATTACGAGGAAGGCGCGATCCGCTACCTGCATCCGGCCTGCATGCTGGTCAATATCGACGTGCTGCGCCAGTGGCCGATGCCGACCCGCCATGGTGCGCCGAATACGGAACCGATGGTGGCCCTGCACCGCGCGGGCAAGGACAATCTGGTCAAGGGCCTGGACTGGCTGCGCGACGACTTCCACAACAAGCAGCCCCTGACCTATCTGCGCCATGACTGGCAGGGTACGGTGAAGCGTACCGGCGGCTACCATCTGGAAGCGTGGGAGGCGCGCACCCGCGAAGCGAGCGTGGTGCGCATGCTGACACAAACCCTGATGCCGCAAGGCGCCACGCGTATCGTGGAAATCGGCGCCAACGATGGTGCGCTGGCACGCGCCATCAAGGAAGCGTCGCCGTCCACGCATTACACGGCGATCGAGATCAATCCGGACCTGGCGAATCAGGCGCGCGGCGCCTGCGACGTAGTGCTGACGCACGACGTAGACGCGCTGGGCGACGATTTCTTCCGCGGTTTCGTGGACACCCAGTGCTGGGTGCTGGACCGTGCGCTGGAACGCCTGCGCAGCCCGGAGCTGCTGCTGCAGCGCATCCGCAAGGTGATCGGCAAGGATGGCAGCGTGGTGGCGGTGATCCCGAACATGCAGCACTGGAGCATCCAGGCCAAGCTGGCCCTGGGCGACCTGCGCTACGAGGATGGCGGCCTGCTGGACCGCAGCCATCTGCGCTGGTTCACGCGCGGCACCATGTTCGAGCTGTTCCAGAAGTGCGGCTTCACCGTGGCCGGCGGCATGCCGGTGATCCATGAGAAGCTGGAGAATCCGAATGTGCTGGACGCGCTGCGCCAGCTGGCGTCCAGCGTGGGCGCGGACCCGCAGCTGGCGGTGGACGACGCGCAGGCCGTAGCCTATGTGATTCGCGCCGTCCCCAAATAAGCGGGCGCCGGGTCGGCGGATCGATGATCCGCCCTACGCACTCGTAGGGCGGGTCATTGACCCGCCATTCTCAGGCGGCAGGAGCGGCTGGCGGCGGCACGGCCACCTTCTGCATGATCACGAACAGGTGCGAGCCGCGCACCTCGTGCTGGCGGATGGCAAAAGCGCCCTTGAAGCCATACATGGCAGCCCAGCGGTTCACGTTGTCGAAATAAGCCAGGAAAGTCTTGTCCGTGATGATGTTCACGTGGGTCGGGTCCATGAAGGCTTCCGGGTTCGGGTAGACCGGCGTGGACGACACGAAGAAGCCATCCATCTTCATCACGCGCCATACCTCGTTCATGAACTCGACGAAGGAATTGCGGCGGTGCGGCGCGTACACCACGCGCGGAATATGTTCGATGAAGTCGTAGGCGCTGACGAATTCGAAGGTGTCGTCTTCAAACGGAATCGGCTCGATCGCCAGGTCGGCCTTGCGGATATTGGGACCCAGGCCTTCCGCGATATCGACGCCATACAGCTCGTCTGCATTGAAAGGGTTGCGCGGCTTGCTGCCGCAACCCATGTCCAGTGATTTGGTTGGCATTGCTTGTGTCTCCTCAGGGTTCCCGGATCGATTCATTCATTGCTTTGGTCAGAGGCCACAGCAGATACGACATCACCGAACGTTTGCCGACGACGATTTCGCCGCTCAGCGTCATGCCCGGCAGCAGGCGCTGGCCGGGTTCCATCTTCTTCAGATTCTGGTTGGGGATCGCAATGCGGCTCAGGTAGTAGGCATTGGTGCCTGCACCTGGCGTGACTTGCTCGCGCTTGAAGGCGTCCTGGCTGACGAAGCGTACCTTGCCGTCCATCGAGCCATGCTTCTGGAAGGGGAAGGCGTCCAGCTTCACGTGGGCCTTGTCGCCGACCTTGATATTGCCGATGTCCAGCGAGTCGATTTCCACTTCGGCTTCCAGCTGGGTGCCCAGCGGCACCAGCACGAACATCTGCTCCGCTTCCTTCACCACGCTGCCGGGCGACAGCTTGCCCACTTCCAGCACCACCGCGTCGGCCGGCGATTCCAGTTGCACCAGCTGGTGGCGCTTGTCGGCCTTGGCCAACTGCTCGGCAATGGAGTCGCGCTCGCGCGTGGCGCTCAGCAGGTCTTCCATCGATTTCTGGCGCCAGTTCTTGGTGAAGGCGGCGCGCTCCGCTTCGGCGCCGGCCAGCTCACGTGCCAGCTCGGTATCCTTGTTGCGGCCCATGGTCAGGCTGCGCTCCACTTCCAGGCGGCGGTCGCGCGCTTCCAGCAGCTGCATCTTGGCGCCGAAGTTTTCGGCCACCAGCTTTTCCTGCATCGCTTCGATTTCGCTCAGGGATTTCAGGCGCTGCGCCAGCACCACCTGGTCGCGCTTATTGGTTTCCACGCTGGCCTTCAGACGCTCGATGTTTTCGTCCATGCGGCGCTTCTGGGCATCGTAGTTGGCCTGGCGCTCGGTGGAGAGCTGAGCCTGCAGGATATCGTCGGCATCCTTCAGCCTTGGCGCGGTGCCCGGCTTGCCGGACAGTTCGGAGCGCAGGCTGTCGGCTTGCGTGTCCAGACTGCGCAGGCGGGTACGCAATTGGGCTTCGTCAGCCTGGGTGAAGGTCGGATCGAGGGTGGCCAGTACCTGGCCTTTCTTCACCACCTGGCCCTGGGTGACCAGCACCTTCTGCACGATGGAAGTTTCCAGTGGCTGCACCACGATGTTCGAATCCGGCGTCACCAGGCGGCCGTGGGCCTGCACGATGGTTTCCACCTGCGAGAACGACGCCCACAGGATGAAGGTGACGAAGGCAAGGGCCAGCACGTGCAAAGTCATACGCACATAGCGCGGCAGGGGCGTACGCTCGATGGCGTCCGCGTCCGGCAGGAATTCGATTTCGGTCTGCTCGTCCCTGTTGCGGCGGCGGCGCTCGGTCACAGGTGGCTTGTTTGCTGGTTCCATAGGTGCTGATAAGTGTCGCTGCGAGTGAGCAGTTCTTCGTGGCGGCCCTGGTCAACCAGGCGGCCGCGCTGCATCACGAGAATCGAGTCGGCGTTGACGAGGGTGGACAGGCGGTGCGAAATCATCACCACGGTGCGGCCCACGGCAATCTTCGACAGGTTACGGATGAAGATCGCTTCGCTCTCGGGGTCGAGTGCGGACGCGGCTTCATCCAGGATCAGGATACGCGGCTTGGCCAGCAGCGAGCGCGCAATCGACAGACGCTGTTTCTGGCCACCGGACAGATTGGATGCATTCTCTTCCAGCAAGGTGTCGTAGCCCATCGGCATGCGCTCGATGAACTCGTCCGCCCCCGCCGCTGCTGCCGCTTCCGCGATTTCTTCAAAGGTGGCATCCGGCTTGGTCACGATCAGGTTCTCGCGGATGGTGCCGCGGAACAGGAAGTTCTCCTGCAGGACCACGCCAATCTGGCGGCGCAGGTGCGACAGTTCGATCTCGCGCGCATCCATACCGTCAAAGCGCACGATGCCTTCCTGGATGTTGTACAAACCCTGGATCACCTTGGTCAGCGTGGTCTTGCCGGAGCCGCTGCGGCCCACGATGCCGACCACGGTGCCCGGAGTAATGGTGAAGGCGGTGCGGTCCAGCGCATTGGTCTGGCCGCCCGGATAGCGGAAGGTCACGTCCTCGAACTTGATCTCGCCATTCAGGATCGGACGCAGGCCGCCTGCACCGGCACGGCCTTCCGGCGCACGGTTCATCACTTCGCCCATCATCTTCACGGACAGCGCGGTTTCCTGGTACTCGTTGACCAGGCCCACGATGGAAATCAGCGGCTGGGTCACGCGCTGCGACAGCATCTGGAAGGCGATCAGGGCGCCGATGGACAGGGTCTGGTCGAACACGTCCTGCGCGCCCACCACGATCAGCGTCACCGGCAGCATCTTGCCGAGGAAGTCCGTTACGGCATTGCCGGTGATGGAGATCTGGCCCACGCGGAAATGCATGGTGATCGCTTCAGCCGAGCGCTGGTCCCAGTTGCGGCGCTGCGCCGGTTCGATGGCCAGGGCCTTTACGGTACGCATGCCGTGGATGGTTTCCACCAGCATGGCCTGGCGCTGGCCTTCCGCCGTGTACAGTGCGTTCAGGCGGCGCTGGAAGGTCGGTACCATCAGCATCACCACCGTCGCGATCAGGCCCGCAAACAGCAGCACGATCATGGCCAGCTTGAAGGAGTACGCGAACAGGATAGGCAGGAAGACGAACAGCGATAGCAGGTCCAGGCCCGTGAAGAACAGGCGGCCCGTGAGGAAGCTGCGGATGCGCTCCAGCTGCTGCATGTGGCGCGTGATCACGCCGGCCGTGGTGGTCTCGAAATAGTCGATCGGCAGGGACAGCAAATGGCTGAACGCCCGCCGCGTCAGGCGCATGTCGATCTTGTTGGATGCGACCAAGGTCAGCACCTGGCGCAGATAGCCGAAGGTGCAGTCGAAGATCAGGGCCATCACAATACCGCCCGCCAGCACCCACAGGGTCGAGATGCTCTGGTGGGTCAGCACCTTGTCGATCACCAGCTGGAAGAAGATGGGCGAGGCCAGCGCCAGCAGGTGCATGGCAATGGCGGCGATAAAGATGTCGCGGAAGGCGGCCTTCTGCTTCAGGATTTCAGGAATGAACCAGCGCAGGCCAAACGGCTGGTTGGGATCATTCAGTTTGTGCTGGCGTTTGACGAACAGTACCTCGCCGCTCCAGCGCGAGGTGAAGGACGCGCGGTCCACCATTACTACCCCGGAGCCTTCCGCCATCGGGTTCAGCACGGCCACCTGGCCCTCGCCCTCGGTTCGGGCGCCTACAACGATGATAGTGTTGCCGTCGTTCAGGCGCGCCATCAGGGGGAACACGCCTTGCTGCGCCAGCAGGCCTTCCCAGCTCAGCTTGTCCGCCTTGGCTTTCAGGCCAATGTCGGCCGCGATACGCAGCAGCACGCCGCTGCCCGGTTCCGCACTCCCCAAGGCATAGTCGTCGATCAGGCGCTCGGGGTTGATCTGCAGGCCATGGTGCTGCGCAATGGCAGTCAGGCACTGGATGGCGGTATGGGGAAATTTTTGGTGCATGCTCTCGTTGGACGAAGGATTCGCCTGTGGATTGTAGCGCAGGCTCAGCAGACCCGGCGGCCTTTTTAAGGCGTAAAAAAAGCGGCAAGACGGGTTGTCTTGCCGCTTTTGATGCAGGACGGCATGCCGTCCTGCTATTCCCGATTACTTCTGTGGGCTGGCCAGGAAGCCGCTGCTGCCTTGCTGTTGCAGGGCCTTCAGACGCAGCTTGCTGTCGTCGGTGTTGGCCATGTCAGCAGCGATGCTCAGCTTGCCGTTCGCATCGTAGCCCTTCATCGCGTCAGCCATCTGGGCCACATTGGCAGCAACGTTGCCGCTGTTGAAGGCCAGGTTGCCTGCCGGAGCAGCCGGAGTTGCGCTGCTGTCGAAGGACGAGATCGCGGCTGCCAGGCTGGAGGCGCTGGCTGGCTTGCTGACCTGGAACCAGACGTCGGCGGCTTCATGCGTCTTGCCGTCGCTGGTCTCGAAGGTCGAGGTCTGGCCGCTGAAGTTGCCGTTGGAGACCGCAGTACCATTCTTCACGTCGAGGTTCAGCTTGGTAATGTTGAGGTCCGCCAGGGTCTTCAGCTCGTCGGACTGGCTGATGCCGTCCGCGTTGCCATCCACCCACACTTTCAGGCTGCCGAAGTCCTTGTCGGCTGCGGTGATCATGCCGTCGCCGTTGGTGTCCAGCTCAGCCATTGCCTGGTAGCCACTTGCAGCCTTCTGGCCATTTGCCAGCGTGGTGCCGGAGCCGAACAGTTCGGAACCATCGTTGATGATGCCGTCGCCGTTGCGGTCCATGACCAGCAGGCCGTCGCCGCCGCCAACCCAGCCGGTGTTCAGCTTCTCGCCGTTGCCCAGCAGGTCGAACTGCACGCCCTGGTTGATGCTCACGGTCTGGATGCCGTTGTTGTTCAGATCCAGGACGATCGGGGTCAGGCTCTGCAGGCTGCTTGCCTTTGTATCCATCGCAGCGATCTGAGCGGTGGTCAGAGCATGGATTTGAACGGTCGTGAACGCATGGATCTGAGCCGTGGTCAGGTTCTTGGTCTGATCCGTGGTCAGGCTATGCACCTGGGCCGTGGTCAGGGCCGCGATCGTTGCGGTACGCAGTGCTGCCAGATCTGCCGTTTCCATCGCGGTCAGGGACGCGGTGCTCAGCGCCTGGATCTGCTTGGTGCCAATCGAGTTCGCCTGGGCGGTGCTCAGTGCCACGATCTGATCGGTGGTCAGCGCGCTCAGCTGCTGAGTGCTCAGGGCCGCGATCTGCGAAGTCTTCAGGTTGGAGAAGTCGCTGGTTTCGATTGCCTGGATGTCGTTGGTGGACAGCGACACCAGCTGGCCGGTGGTCAGTGCGCCGAGCTGATCGCTGTTCATGGCGACGATCTGGTCGGTGGTCAGAGCATTCAGAGCAGCGGTGGTCATCGCCACAAACTGCGCGGTGCCCAGGGCGCCGATCTGGTCGGTGGTCAGACCTACAACCTGCGCTGCTTTCAGGGCGGCGATGGCCGAAGTCTTCAGCGCGCCGATGTCAGCGGTTTCAATCGCACCGATCGAATTGCTGCTCAGAGCACTTACCTGTGCCGAGCTCAGTACACCGATCTGGGTCGAGGTCAGGGCCACGATCTGGTCGGTGGTCAGGCCGTTTGCCACCTGGCTGGTGGTCAGCACAGCGATGTCGCCGGTGCTCAGGTTCTTCACCTGGTCCGTGGTCAGCGCAGCAACCTGGGCGGTGCCCATCGCAACAATCGCAGCCGTCTTCAGGGCCACCAGGTCGGCGGTCTCGAGTGCAGCGATAGCGTTGGTGCTCAGCGCAGCCACCTGGTTGGTGTTCAGGGCGGCAGCCTGCTGGGTGCTCAGTGCCACAACCTGGTCGGTCGTCAGCGCCTTGGCCTGGTTAGCGGTCAGGGCGGCGATCGACGAAGTCTTCAGGTTAGCGAAGTCCGCGGTCTCCAGAGCAGCGATGTTGTTGGTGCTCATCGCAGCCACTTGCTGGCTCGACAGCGCGCCAGCCTGGTTCGAGGTCAGGGCAACGATCTGGTCGGTGCTCAGGCCAACAGACAGGGCAGCAGTGCTGAGGGCGACAACCTGGTTGGTCGACAGGGCGCCGATCTGGTCGGTCGTCAGGCCGGCCATCTGGCTGGTCTTCAGGGCAGCCACAGCCTGGGTCGTCAGGCCGGCGATGTCCTGAGTCTCGATTGCAGCGATGTCGTTCGAGGACAGGGCGCCGATCTGAGCGGTGGACATTACAGCGATCTGGTTCGACGTCAGGGCAACCACTGCATCCGTGGACAGACCGGAGATGCCGTTAGTGCTCAGGGCAGCGATGGAACCGGTGGCCAGGTTCTTCACCTGGTCGGTGGTCAGGGCAGCAACTTGCGCCGAACCCAGAGCAGCGATAGTGCTGGTCTTGATGGCGTTCAGATCTTGCGTCTGCAGGGCCGCTACGCCATCGGTGGTCAGGGCAGCGAACTGGCTGCTCGACAGGACGTTGGCCTGCTGAGTACTCAGGGCAACTACCTGGTCGGTGGTCAGTGCTTTCACCTGGCCGGTGGTCAGGGCAGCGATCGACGAAGTCTTCAGGTTAGCGAAGTCCGCGGTTTCCAGTGCAGCGATGTTGTTGGTGCTCAGGGCCACAACCTGAGCGCTGGACAGCGCGCCGGCCTGGTTCGAGGTCAGAGCAACGATCTGGTTGGTGCTCAGGCCGGTCGCCATGGCCGCAGTGCTGAAGGCTACAACCTGATTAGTGCTCAGCGCACCGATCTGATCGGTCGTCAGGCCAGCCAGCTGTTGCGACTTCAGAGAAGCCATTACCTGGGTAGTCAGGCCGACGATGTCCTGGGTTTCGATTGCACCGATTGCCGAGGATGTCATCGCGCCGAACTGGGCAGTGGACATTACGGCGAACTGGCTCGAAGTCAGGGCTACCACCGCATCCGTGGAGAGACCGGAGATGCCGTTGGTGCTCAGCGCAGCGATGGAGCCGGTCGCCAGGTTCTTCACCTGGTCGGTGGTCAGCGCAGCAACTTGAGCCGAACCCAGAGCAGCAATGGTGCTGGTCTTGATTGCGTTCAGGTCCTGGGTCTGCAGGGCAGCGACGCCATCGGTGGTCAGCGCAGCGAACTGGCTGCTCGACAGCACGGAAGCTTGTGCGGTGCTCAGGGCCACAACTTCGTCAGTGCTCAGGGCTTTCACCTGGCCGGTCGACAGGGCTGCGATTGCCGAAGTCTTCAGGTTGGCGAAGTCAGCGGTTTCCAGTGCAGCGATGTTGTTGGTGCTCAGCGCAGCAACCTGGGCGCTGGACAGCGCGCCAGCCTGGTTCGAGGTCAGGGCAACGATCTGGTCGGTGCTCAGGCCGGTCGCCATCGCGGCGGTGCCGAAGGCGGCAACCTGGTTGGTCGACAGAGCGCCGATCTGGTCGGTGGTCAGGCCAGCCAGCTGGTTCGACTTCAGCGCAGCAACTGCGGCAGTCGACAGACCAACGATGTCTTGGGTTTCGATTGCGCCAATTGCAGCGGAAGTCAGCGCGCCGATCTGGGCGGTCGACATCACAGCGATCTGGTTCGAAGTCAGGGCAACCACAGCGTCAGTCGACAGACCGGAGATGCCGTTGGTGCTCAGCGCAGCGATGGAGCCGGTCGCCAGGTTCTTCACCTGGTCGGTGGTCAGCGCAGCAACTTGAGCCGAACCCAGAGCAGCGATGGTGCTGGTCTTGATTGCGTTCAGGTCTTGCGTCTGCAGGGCAGCCACGCCATCGGTGGTCAGCGCAGCGAACTGGCTGCTCGACAGCACGGAAGCTTGTGCGGTGCTCAGAGCCACCACTTCGTCGGTAGTCAGCGCTTTCACCTGGCCGGTCGACAGGGCAGCGATTGCCGAAGTCTTCAGGTTAGCGAAGTCAGCGGTTTCCAGAGCAGCGATGTTGTTGGTGCTCAGTGCAGCAACCTGGGCGCTGGACAGCGCGCCAGCCTGGTTCGAGGTCAGGGCAACGATCTGGTCGGTGCTCAGGCCGGTCGCCATCGCGGCGGTGCCGAAGGCGGCAACCTGGTTGGTCGACAGAGCGCCGATCTGGTCGGTGGTCAGGCCTGCCAGCTGGTTCGACTTCAGGGAAGCCACTGCGGCGGTCGACAGACCCACGATGTCTTGGGTTTCGATCGCGCCAACAGCGTTCGAGGACAGAGCGCCAACTTGCGCAGTCGACAGCACGGCGATCTGGCTGGAGGTCATTGCGACCACGGAGTCGGTGGACAGGCCAGCGATGCCATTGGTGCTCAGCGCAGCGATCGAGCCGGTTACCAGGTTCTTCACCTGGTCGGTGGTCAGCGCAGCAACTTGAGCCGAACCCAGAGCAGCAATGGTGCTGGTCTTGATTGCGTTCAGGTCTTGCGTCTGCAGGGCAGCAACGCCATCGGTGGTCAGCGCAGCGAACTGGCTGCTCGACAGCACGGAAGCTTGTGCAGTGCTCAGAGCGACAACCTGATCGGTGGTCAGCGCCTTCACTTGGCCAGTGCTCAGGGCAGCGATGGAAGCAGTCTTCAGGTTAGCGAAGTCAGCGGTTTCCAGAGCAGCGATGTTATTGGTGCTCAGTGCAGCAACCTGAGCGCTGGACAGCGCGCCAGCCTGGTTGGAAGTCAGGGCAACGATCTGGTCAGTGCTCAGGCCGGTCGCCATCGCGGCAGTGCCGAAAGCAGCAACCTGGTTGGTACTCAGAGCGCCGATCTGGTCAGTGGTCAGGCCTGCCAGCTGGTTCGACTTCAGTGCAGCAACTGCAGCGGTCGACAGGCCGGCGATGTCCTGGGTCTCGATGGCGGCGATGTCGTTCGAAGACAGGGCGCCGATCTGGGCGGTGGACATTACAGCGATCTGGTTCGAAGTCAGGGCGACCACAGCGTCGGTCGACAGACCGGAGATGCCGTTGGTGCTCAGCGCAGCGATCGAGCCGGTTGCCAGGTTCTTCACCTGGTCGGTGGTCAGCGCAGCAACTTGTGCCGAACCCAGAGCAGCGATGGTGCTGGTCTTGATTGCGTTCAGGTCCTGGGTCTGCAGGGCAGCCACGCCATCGGTGGTCAGCGCAGCGAACTGGCTGCTCGACAGCACGGAAGCTTGTGCGGTGCTCAGAGCGACAACCTGATCGGTGGTCAGCGCCTTCACTTGGCCAGTGCTCAGGGCGGCGATGGAAGCCGTCTTCAGGTTAGCGAAGTCAGCGGTTTCCAGAGCAGCGATGTTGTTGGTGCTCAGTGCAGCAACCTGGGCGCTGGACAGCGCGCCAGCCTGGTTCGAGGTCAGGGCAACGATCTGGTCGGTGCTCAGGCCGGTCGCCATGGCGGCGGTACCGAAGGCGGCAACCTGGTTGGTCGACAGTGCGCCAATCTGGTCAGTCGTCAGGCCAACCAGCTGGTTCGACTTCAGCGCAGCAACAGCTTGGGTCGACAGGCCGGCGATGTCCTGGGTTTCGATTGCAGCGATATCGTTCGAGGACAGCGCACCGATCTGAGCGGTGGACATCACAGCGAACTGGTTCGAAGTCAGGGCAACCACAGCGTCGGTCGACAGACCGGAGATGCCGTTGGTGCTCAGCGAAGCGATCGATGCGGTCGCCAGGTTCTTCACCTGGTCGGTGGTCAGCGCAGCAACCTGTGCCGAACCCAGAGCAGCGATGGTGCTGGTCTTGATTGCGTTCAGGTCCTGGGTCTGCAGGGCAGCGATACCGTCGGTGGTCATTGCACCAACTTGAGAGCTGCTCAGCACGTTGGCTTGTGCGGTGCTCAGTGCAACCACCTGGTCGGTGGTCAGGGCCTTCATCTGACCGGTCGACAGAGCGGCGATGGATGCAGTCTTCAGGTTCGCGAAGTCAGCGGTTTCCAGAGCGGCGATGTTATTGGTGCTCAGCGCAGCAACCTGGGCGCTGGACAGTGCGCCAGCCTGGTTCGAGGTCAGGGCAACGATCTGGTCGGTGCTCAGGCCGGTCGCCATGGCGGCGGTGCCGAAGGCAGCAACCTGGTTGGTCGACAGTGCGCCGATCTGGTCGGTGGTCAGGCCAACCAGCTGGTTCGACTTCAGGGAAGCCACAGCGGCGGTAGTCAGGCCGGCGATGTCCTGGGTTTCGATCGCGCCGATGGCGTTCGAGGACAGGGCGCCAACTTGTGCGGTGTTCAGCACTGCGATTTGGTTCGAGGTCAGCGCCACGACAGAGTCGGTCGACAGGCCAGCAATACCGGCGGTGCTCAGCGATGCGATCGATGCGGTAGCCAGGTTCTTCACCTGGTCGGTGGTCAGGGCAGCAACTTGTGCCGAGCCCAGAGCAGCAATGGTGCTGGTTTTGACGGCATTCAGGTCCTGGGTCTGCAGAGCGGCGATGCCATCAGTGGTCAGGGCAGCGAACTGGGAGCTGGACAGCACCGAAGCCTGCGAAGTGCTCAGTGCAACAACCTGGTCGGTGGTCAGCGCCTTCACCTGGTTGGTCGACAGAGCAGCAATTGCCGAAGTCTTCAGGTTAGCGAAGTCGGCGGTTTCCAGAGCAGCGATGTTGTTGGTGCTCAGAGCTGCAACCTGGGCGCTGGACAGCGCGCCAGCCTGGTTGGAAGTCAGCGCAACGATCTGGTCGGTGCTGAAGCCGGCAGACAGAGCAGCCGTGGTCAGCGCAGCAACCTGGTTGGTCGACAGGTTCGCAACCTGGGCAGTGCCGAGCGCGGCGATCTGGGCAGTCTTCAGGGCGACGACGGCGGCGGTGGACAGGCCTGCCAGGTCAGCAGTCTCAATCGCTGCGACCGAAGCGGTAGCCAGCGACGACACCTGCGCGGTATTCATTGCGGCGATCTGGTTGGAGGACAGAGCAACAACCTGATCGGAGCTCAGTACGCTAGCCGAAGCGGTGGTCAGTGCGGCCACCTGCTGGGTGGTCAGGTTTGCGGTCTGGGCAGTGGTCAGTGCGGATACCTGGGCGGTTGCCAGGGCAGCGATAGCGGAGCTGCGCAGGGCGGCCAGGTCGGCGGTCTCTAGGGCGACGATGGCATCAGTAGTCAGGGCAACAACTTGCGCGGTGCTCAGCGCGTTTGCCTGGCTGGTGGTCAGGGCGACGATCTGGTCGGTCGTCAGGGCCTTCACCTGGACGGTGGTCAGGCCGGCGAGCGAGGCAGTCTTGATGGCGGCGAAATCGCCGGTTTCCATCGCAGCCATGCTGGCGGTAGCGAAAGCACCAATTTGCGAGGAGGTCAAAGCGCCTACTTGATTCGAGGTCAGCGCAATCGTCTGGTCACTATTGAAGCCCAGCGAAATCTGCTGCGTAGTAAACACAGGGATTTGCAGGGTCGTAAAGGCACCGACCTGATCGCTACTCAGCGCTGCAATGTCGTCAGTCCCGATCCCGGCGATCGAAGACGTTGCAATAGCCGCAATTGCCTGTGTGGTAAAGCCCGAAACGATGAGGCTCATTTGTATTTCTCCTAGAGGTACCGCTATGTGTTCTGTCCAGACAGCAAAACGAGCCAAGGGTCCGCTACCCATAGGCTCTTTCACCGTTTCGGCTTACGCCGATATCTAAATTTCTACCCTTGCCTAGCTCAGCAGGAAACCCTGCTTTTCATTCTTAACGTCAACAATTTTGTGAACTTTAGGTGGCTCAACATTGTTTACGCGTAAACTTGCTTGAACAAAATGCAAGTGACTTCAGATGACGCTGACGCCACGCTTGGGTACAAAGCGACCGTTTCAGTCGTTCCGTTAAGAAAATTTTTGCCCCAAATTTGTTGCGTCAAAACAACTAGTTCCTGAAAGCATCATTCAATCCGGCGCCCAGTATACCGAGTTTCATTGCTTCGCAGCATGAAAATTTAATGACATGTCGCCGGTCGGCAACTCGATTTTTTGACAAGTTTGTTTACTGCGTAACATCCCGCGTCAGAGTCATAGACGTGGCAAAATGGCGGTTCATCATCCAAACCGGTTCCGTTGCGGTGAACTTTTGATTTGTTAAATATTTCCTTGTGGAAATTACACGCAAAATCCGAATAGTTGCAGTGAGGAAGGAATCAAGGGAAGAGCATTGTCATGGACAGGTTGCGATGTTACTTCATGGCAAATTGACAAGTAGTTACTGCCATCGACGGGAGAAGGTATCGTGCTGATTGTTACATGCGCGGAGTCACTATATATATGACAGTCAACGAAGCCATCACCCGCCGTTTCCTCCCTTGGGTGGTTGCCACGGCCCTGTTCATGGAGCAGCTCGACTCCACTATTGTCAATACAGCAATCCCGAGCATGGCGCTCAGCCTGCATGTCACGCCGCTGAGCCTGAAAGCCGTGGTGACCAGCTACATCCTGAGCCTGGCGGTGGCGATTCCCGTCAGCGGCTGGATGGCGGACCGTTACGGCACCCGCCGCGTGTTCAAGACCGCGGTTGCCATCTTCACCTTCGCCTCGGTGCTGTGCGGCCTGGCGCTGAATTCGCCGATGCTGGTGGCGGCCCGCCTGCTGCAAGGCTTCGGGGCAGCCATGATGATGCCGGTCGGACGGCTGACCATCGTGCGCACCTATCCCAAGTCCGAGCTGCTGACGGCCATGAACTTCGTCATCATCCCGGCGCTGATCGGTCCGCTGCTGGGACCGACCGTGGGCGGCCTGATCGTGCACTGGATGTCGTGGCGGGAAATCTTCTTTATTAACGTGCCGGTCGGGTTGGCGGCCTGGTGGCTGGCCCACCGCTATATGCCCGACTATCGCGGCGAGTCTGCGCGGCCGCTGGACGTGCTGGGTCTGGTCCTGTTCGGCACCGGCATCGCCCTGCTGTCATGGCTGCTGGAAGTGTTCGGCGAGCACCAGATCGGCCCGACCGAGTTCGGCGTGCTGTTCCTGCTCTCCTGTGCCCTGCTGGCGGCCTATGCCTACCACGCCCAGAACGAGCCGCATCCGCTGCTGAATCTGAAGCTGTTCCGGGTGCGCACCTTCCGCATCTCGGTGGTCGGCGGCATTTTCACGCGGCTGGGCGTGGGCGGTCTGCCCTTCCTGCTGCCCCTGCTGTACCAGCTCGGCCTGGGTTTCCCGGCCTGGAAGTCCGGTCTGCTGATGATGCCATCGGCGGCCGCGGCCATGGGCATGAAGGTGATCTCCGCCAAACTGCTGCGCCAGTTCGGCTACCGCCAGGTGCTGGTGGTGAACACGGTGCTGATCGGCGTGACCATCGCCATGTACGCCATGGTGAAGCCGGGCACGCCATGGTGGGCCATCGTCCCCATCAGCCTGTGCCAGGGTTTCTTCAATTCCCTGCAATTCTCCAGTATGAACAGCCTGGGCTATGCGGACGTGGAAGGCCAGGACTCCAGCATGGCCAGCACCATCGCCAGCTCCATGCAGCAGCTGTCGATGAGCTTTGGCCTGGCTTGCGGCTCGCTGATCACGGGCTGGTTCCTCGGCGACCTGCCGCAATCGGACCAGGCGGCCCTGTCGTCCGCCCTGCACCATGCCTTTATCGCCCTGGCCGTACTGACTATTATTACTTCAGCCATTTTCTGGCGTTTGCGCGCAAACGACGGAGAGAGCATCAGCCGCGGCTAAAATACGCGCATGAAAAGACGACTGCTCCTCAGCCTGGCATCCGCCCTTGCCTTTCTGCCAACGCTGGCTTTTGCCGCCCGGCCGCGCCGCCTGCACGTCGTCACCGCTGAGCTGCCGCCGCTGGTCATGGAATAAGGCGGCGGCGCCCTGCAGGAGATCGTGGACGAGCTGTGCCGCCGTATGGATGTAATGCCATCCATGCAATTCTTTCCCTGGCGCCGAGCCATCTTTCTGGCCGCGACCATGCCGGAAACCGCGATCTTCCCCCTGACCCGCCAGCCCGACCGCGAAGACAAGTTCCGCTGGCTGGCGCCGCTGTATGAGGAACGCTACCTCTTCATGGCCCCGCGCGATGGCCATTTCGATCTGGATAATCCGGAAAACATGAAGGACCGCCGCATCGCCCTGCTGCGCGGTGCGGCCCAGGCTGCCATGCTGCATGAAATGGGCTTCAACAGGATTGTCGAATCCGCATCACTGGAAGAAGTGCACCGCTTCCTCACCGGCGGCATGGCCGATGCGGTGTTCGGCGAGGTTTCCATCATCAAGGCCTCGCTCAAGGAACGCGCCGGGGCGGTGGAATATCGCCTGAGTCAGCCCGTGCGCACTGCGACCGCCTGGCTGGCCGGCTCGCTCGATTTCAGCGATGCGGACGTGGAGCGCTTCCGCCAGACCATGTCCGCCATGCAGGCCGATGGCGCCACACGCCGCATTCTGGGCAAACACGGGCTGTGAAACATCGGCTTTGATTTAATCGGATTCGATATATATAATGAATCCATGAAAAAATCCGCCCAAATCTCGCCTGACGACCCGGATGTCATGAAGCTGTCCGATTACCTGTGCTTTGCCGTGTACTCGGCAAACCTGGCGTTCGGCAAGGCTTATAAACCCATCCTGGAAAAGCTGGGACTCACCTACACCCAGTACATCACCGTGATCGCCTTGTGGGAGCACGACAACCAGACCGTCAGCGGCCTGGGCGAAAAGCTCTTCCTCGAATCGAACACGCTCACGCCCATCCTGAAAAAGCTGGAGACCATGGGCTATGTGCGCCGCCAGCGCGACGCTGAAGACGAACGTCAGGTGCGCGTCACCCTGACCGATGCGGGCTACCGCCTGCGCGAAGAAGCGCTCTCCATGAGCCAGGTCATCGAAACGGGCCTGCCGCCCGACGAATTCGCCAAGATCCAGTCCACCATCGCCACCCTGCGCGATACCCTCTTGAAATCCGTCCAGAAATAAAGCCGCCCTCAGGCGCGTCGCGGCACAGCTGCCGCGGCTTTCGCTCGCCCATACAAATCGCATGCGCTTAAAGCGCATTCGATGATACTGATACAAACGGACACATGGGAGATACGAGCGCTTTGCAAACTGGCAGCACTTTCACACACGTTAGGAGAAATAAATGAAGACCTCCCAAGTTGCAGTCGCCGCCGCCCTGGCCTTCGCCGCCTTTGCTACCGGCGCCAACGCCGCCGACGCACCGAAGAAACAGATGGAAAAATGCTACGGCGTTTCCAAAGCAGGCCAGAACGACTGCGCCGCCGGTCCGGGCACTTCCTGCGCCTCCACCTCCACCAAGGATTACCAGGGCGACGCCTGGACCCTGGTCGACAAGGGCACCTGCACCACCATCAAGACGCCAAAAGGCTTCGGTTCCCTGACCCCGATCAAGCGCTAAGGACCCGCCATGCAGAAACTGAGCAAAATCGCCGCGGCTGCCGCCGTGCTGCTGGCCAGCGCCAGCGCCATGGCTGCCACCCCAGCCCTGCCGACGCCACCAGGCGCCAAGAACATCATCATCGTTCACGACGCTTTCGTTGACGGCTCCGGCTGGCGCGTGGTGCACGATATCCTGTACTGGAAGGGCTACCACGTCAGCGTGGTGCAGCCGACCCTGCACTCTCTGCAGGAAGACGCCACCCTGGTGGACAAACAGATCTTCGCCGCCGACGGCCCCGCCATCCTGGTCGGCCACGGCTACGGCGGCAACGTGATCACCGCGGCCGGCAAGGTCGGCAAGATCAAGGGCCTGGTCTACGTCGCGGGTTATGCGCCGGACGTCGCGGAAAGCGCCAATCAGCTTGCCAACTCGATTCCGCCTGAAGTGGACAACCTGAAGTCCACCTTCGATGGCTTCATCTACTACAACCCCGCCAACTTCGGCCGCGACTACGCGGGCGACCTGGCGGAGAACCGCACCAATTTCATGGCGGTGTCCCAGCAATTTGCGACCATCGCTGCCCTCGGCGGCCAGTCGCGCACCGTCGCATGGCGCGGCATTCCGAGCTACGGCATCGTGGCCACCGAAGACCGCACCATCAATCCCGACCTGCAGCGCTGGATGTACCAGCGTGCCGGAAGCAAGGTCACCGAAGTGAAAGCCAGCCACGCGATCTATATCTCGCAAGCTGAAGCTGTCGCCAAAGTGATCGAAGAGGCCGCAGTGGCCGCAACGAAGTAAGCCTTATATTTACAGGAGAAACACCATGATCAAATCCATCCAAGCTGCCAGCCTGGCCACCGCCGCTGCCCTGATCGCACTGGCATCCGTCGCATCCACCCCAGCCTACGCTGCCTCCGCACAGAAAGAACAGCCGGGCCGCTGCTACGGCGTGAACACCTGCAAGGGCACCAGCCTGTGCGCCACCGCCCACCACGATTGCAAAGGCCTGAACGACTGCAAAGGCCAGGGCGTTGTGGTCAAGACTCCGACCGAGTGCAAGGCACTGGGCGGCACCTTGACCGAACCGAAGTAAACCGACCGCAAAGGCTAGTGGCAGGCACGGCGTGCCTGCCACTTGGGTCAACGGTTCTGAATTTTCGAACGAATGAGGTCAGCGATGTCCAAATCTTTACCCAGCATGGCGGGCTACGGCCTGGGCCTGCGCAAGGAACACTACCGGGATTTCCTGGAAACCGACGTCCCAGTCGATTTTGTGGAAGTCATTTCCGAGAACTTCATGGTGGCCGGCGGCCAGCCGCGCCATATCCTGCGCCAGATCCGCGAACGCTATCCGGTGGCGCTGCATGGCGTATCGATGTCGATCGGCTCCGCCGATGGCTTGCGCATCGATTACCTGGCGCGTCTGAAGGCGCTGGTGGAAGAGATCCAGCCCGTGATCGTGTCGGACCATCTGAGCTGGTCGCGCTTCCAGGGATTCAACTCGCATGACCTGCTGCCGCTGCCCTACACCGAGGAAGCGCTGGACATCGTCTGCAACAACATCGACGTGGCGCAGAACACCCTGGGCCGCGCCATGCTGTTCGAGAATCCATCCAGCTATCTGTCTTTCGAAAACGCGGACATGACGGAATGGGAATTCCTGGCCGAGATGAGCAAGCGCACCGGTTGCGGCTTGCTGCTGGACGTGAACAATGTGTTTGTCAGCGCCAGCAACCACGGCTTCGATGCCCAGGCTTTCCTGCGCGGCATGCCATCCGAGCGCGTGCGCCAGATGCACCTGGCCGGGCACACGCAAGGCAACGGCCTGCTGATCGACACGCACGACCAGTCGGTTCCCGATGGCGTGTGGGACTTGTATTCCGAGGCCGCCGCCCGCTTCCCCTACGCCGCGACCATGATCGAGCGCGACGACAACATCCCGCCGCTGAGCGAATTGCTGGCCGAGCTGGATATCGCCCGCCAGCACGGCATCAAGGAGGCCGCATGAAACTCGAAGAATTGCAGAACGGCTTCCGCTCCTGGCTGACGACCGCATCCGATGATGCCGCCGCCACGCTGGGCGGCGCCCACCAGCCCGGCCTCGCCGTCTACCAGAACAATTATCGCGCACAGCTGGTCAACTCGCTGGGCGCCACCTATCCGCAGGTACGCAGCTGGATGGGTGAAGACAATTTCATGCACGCTGCTGTGAAACACATCGACAATCATCCGCCCCACTCCTGGACCCTGGACGCTTACGCCGACGAATTCGGCGAAACCCTGCGCGACATTTTCCCGCGTAATCCCGACCTGCACGAACTGGCATGGATCGAACATGCGCTGAGCACAGCGTTTGTTGCCGGCGACGCACAGCCCGTACCTGCAGCCGATCTGGCCTCCGTGGACTGGGAAAGTGCGCAGCTGCGTTTCACGCCCACGCTGCAAACCGCGCCAGCCACCACCAACGCATCCGACATCTGGTGGGCGATGCAGGAAGGCGAACAGCATCCCGAAGGCAGCATGCTGGAAGAGCCGAAAGGCCACGTGGCGTGGCGCCGCGGTTATGTGTCCTGCCTGCGCACCGTCAGCCAGATCGAGCTGGACGCCATCACGCAGGTGCAGGCCAACGGCAGCTTTTCCGGTCTATGCGACTTCCTGGTCGAGCAGCTGGGCGAAAGCGAAGGCGTCGCTACTGCGGGCGGCCTGCTGGCCGACTGGGTTGGCAGCGAACTGATTACCGGTATTGAATAAGGAATTCCCATGACCACCCTCACCCGCCGCGGCTTCCTGCTGGCCGCTTCCGCAGGACTGGCAACGCTCGCGCTGCCCAGCTTCGCGGCGCCAAAGTCCTTACCCCGCCTGACCATCAAGCAGGCCGGTTCGGAAACGATCAGTTTCGGTTACCACTCGGCTGGCCCTGAAGAGGGCAGGCCGGTGGTCCTTCTTCACGACTTCGCGTACGACATCCACAGCTATGCCGAAGTCTCGCAAATCCTTGCCGCGCAAGGCTTTCGCGTGATCGTGCCTTATCTGCGCGGCCACGGCACCACGCGCTTCATCGACCGCAACTTGGCCCACTCCGGCGAACCGGCGGCACTCGGCAGCGATGTCATCGCCCTGCTCAATGTGCTGGATACGCCGGAAGCCGTCATCGGCGGTTTCGGTTGGGGTGCTCGCGCCGCCCATGCTTTTGCGGCGCTGAAACCAAGCCGTTGCGTGGGTCTGGTCGCCGTCGACGGCTTCACCGCAGCGCCTGCATTGGCGCGCAGCGGCGCAGCACGCCGCCATGCAGCACACCAGCTCTGGCAGACCAACTCGCCCACCTGGCATTTCGACGAAGCGCTATTCGCCCGCTCCGCGAAAGCGTTCGACAATCCCGACTTCGCAGCAGTCATCGACCATGCCTACCGCTACCAGCGCGGCGAAGCGGCCGGCCTGCCGCAATACGAAGCCGATGAACAGAAACTGGCGGCCAGTGCCGCCGTCGCAAAACCGCTCATCACGCTGCAGGGCAGCGCCAGCGGCATTCCGCCCGTCGGTGAGGCCGGCGCGGACCACCGCCGCATCGAAGGCGCGGGCCACAACATCCCGCTGGAAGCACCACAAGAATTTGCCAACGCCATCGCGGAACTGGTCCGCAACGGCAAGTGGCGCACCTGATCAAAGAAAAGGAAAAACCATGAACGCATTGTCACGCCTTTTGCCGCAATCACTGCAACTGCTGGTTGCGCGCATCGGCATCGCCTCGATCTTCTTCCTGTCCGGCCGCACCAAGGTGCAGGGCTGGCTGACGCTGAAGCCCTCTACCTATGATTTGTTCCAGACCGAATACGCGTTGCCGCTGCTGCCGCCGGATTTGGCGGCACACCTGGCCACGTATGCGGAACACTTGTTCCCGATTCTGCTGGTGCTTGGCTTGCTGACCCGCTCCGCCGCTCTGGGCCTGCTGGCCATGACGGCAGTCATCGAGATCTTCGTGTACCCGGATGCATGGCCGACTCACCTGAGCTGGGCGGGACTGCTGCTGCCGCTGATCGCTTACGGCGGCGGTTCCTTCTCGGTGGACAGCCTGCTGCAGCGCCGCCGTTAAGAATCGCTGGCAGGCAGGCGGTGCATGATTTCCGCCGCCGCATTTTCCCGCTTGGTGGCGCGGTACAGCGCCGCCAGCGCATCCGCATTCTCGCGCGTGGCAGGATGGCTGGGCAGCACACGCAAGCGGATTTCAAAAGCCCGCAGCAGCAAAGGCTCCGCCTGCGCCATCTTGCCTTCGCGGTACAGCAGCATCCCCTGCTCATACAGTACCAGCGCGGTCTGGCTGTTGTCCTTGCCGAAGCGTTGTTCGATCAGCGGCTGCGCGCGGTCCAAAGCCTTGCGCGCATCGGCAAAGCGGCCCTGCATGCGGTAAAGGCGCCCAAGATTGACAAGGCTGAAGCTCAATTCCGGATGCGTTAGCCCCAGCAATTGCTCGCGCATGCTGAGCGACAGCTTCAGCGCCTTTTCCGCTTCATCGTACCGCCCCATGCGCGCGTACATCTCGCCGAGATTGCTCCAGCCCGTGGCAATCGCATGGTGCACCGGGCCGAGCGCTTTCTCCTTGAGGGCCAGCGAGCGGCGGTACATGGCTTCCGCTTCTGCAAATTGACCCAGTTCGGCAAGGCAGGCCGCATAGTCGTTCTGCGTGTCCGCCAGCTGCGGCGAATCCGCACCCAAACCGGCTTCCATGGTGGCCAGGGCCTCGGCAAAGAGCGGGCGAGCCGCTTCATTCTTGCCTTCGCGGTAAAGAAGCTGTGCCAGGATTGCCCTGGTACGCGCCACCAGCGGATCGCGTTTCCCCAACTGCTGTTCGCGGATATCCAGTGCTTCGCGCCGGTCACTTTCGGACTGCGCGAACTGGTCGCGCACCGAGTACAGCGTCGCCAGGCTGGCCAGGCTTTCAGCGACCGCCAGATCGCGCGGGCCTCCTTTCGCCTTGCGCAGGCGCAGCGACAGCTTGTACGCTTCTTCCGCCTGATCGAATGCGCCGCGGTTGAGACGCGCATCGCCCACGCTGTCGAGCACCTTACCCAGCTTGCCCGCCAGCTCCAGCGCATCTTCATCGCGCTGTTCGGCCGCCGGCGCCGCCCATTGGCCGGCCTTCATCAAATCATCCTCGCCGGGCTGCTTGCCCAGATAGGTCATGGCCAGCGACATCTGCGCATCGGCGTTGCCGCGCTGCGCCGCTTTTTCATACCAGTGGCGCGCTTCGCCGATATCAGCCGGCATGCCGCGGCCCTCACGCAAGGCGTCGCCGTAATTCAGCATGGCCGCAATGCTGCCCAGATCTGCCGCCTTGCGCAGCCACCTGGCGCCCTCCGCCGGATCGGCATCGACGCCGCGGCCGAAGGAGTACATCAGCCCCACATTGCGCAAGCCATGCACATTATTCTGCTCTGCCGCCTTGCGATACCAGGCGAGTGCCTGCGACAGCTCCTGGGAGACACCCTTGCCGTGTTCGTAGAAAAATCCCAGCTCGACCTGGGCATCGCCGATACCCGCATCCGCCGCCATGCGCATCAGGCGCGCCGCTTCCTCCATATTTTCGGGGACGCCTACGCCATATTCATTGCACAGCGCCAGCCCATACGTACCCAGACGCTCACCGCGCTGCGCTGCGCGTTCAAACCATTCCACGGCAGCCCTGCCGTTGCGCGCCAGCCCATCGCCGTTGTAATGACGCCAGGCCAGAGCCACCATGGCCTGTGGCGATCCGGCTGCGGCTGCAGCGCGCTGATAGCCGACGGATTTGTCCGGGTCTTTCGGTACGATGCTGCCGCTGGCATACGACTCGCCCAGCCAGAACAAGGCGTCCACACTGCCATTGTGCGCCGCCAGCTCATACCAGCGCATCGCTTCGGCAGGATCGGCTACGCCCATTTTCCCCAGTTCGTACATCAGGCCGAGACGGAATTGCGCATCCGGACTGCCGCTATTCGCCGCGTCGCGCCACAGGGCGAAGGCTTTCACGAAGTCGTTCTCGCGCCATGCCTTCCAGGCGGCGGCATCTTCAGCGGCGCCGGGATCGGGCGAACGGATAATTGGGCCGGCCGCCTGATGGCTGGATTCGGGCACGCTGGCGCCGGCCCCGGACAGGGCGGCAAGGAGAGCAACTGCTGATAGGGACTGGCGCATATGGCTCGATTTTGACCGAGCCGTATCCCAAACACAACAGCTAAGCACACTGATATCGCTACCAAATTGAGTGGCTTTTCCCTCTGAAGTCAGCGCCGCGCGATCCAGAGTTTCCGTTGTGCACAAAAGAAAAAGCTTTACAAATTTTCACAAGGCTCTAGACTTTGTTCAAATGGTAGCGCTACCTAATGCACTGAAAACTGGAGAGCGTATGGAGAAAACAAAAGCCCCCCGCTGGGTTGTGATGGGCGTCAGCGGATGCGGCAAGAGCACGATCGGTACAGCGCTGGCGCAAGCCAATAGTGTGCCGTTCATTGAGGGGGATGCCTATCACCCGGCAGCCAATGTGGCCAAAATGTCGGCAGGCGTGCCGTTGACCGACGAAGACCGGGCCGACTGGCTGTATGCGCTGGCGCGCGAGATCCGCAAAGCGTATGACAGCGGCGCGGGCCTGGTCGTTTCATGTTCGGCCCTGAAGCGGCGCTACCGCGACCTGCTGCGCCAGGCCGATCCGGATCTGCGTTTCGCCCACCTGAAGGGCGACCGCGCCCTGATCGCACAACGGATGCAGGCACGCGTGGGCCATTACATGCCGCCCTCTCTGCTGGACAGCCAGTTGCGCGATCTGGAGCCGCTGCAAGATGACGAATCAGGAATCACCCTTGATATCACCGAACCGCCTGAGGAGCTGATAAAGCGCATCAAGCAGGTTTAACAAGCATTGCAAGCCATACAAAAAACACGGAGACAACAATGCATACACCAGCACAGAGAACGTTGATTCACCTTGCCGTCGCCAGCGCCTGCTGCATGATGGCGATTCCCGGCTACGCACAGCAAGCGCCGACGGAAGCCCCAAAAGCGGATGAAGCCGCAGCAACCGAGGCCGCACCGGTCACCCAGGTTGTTCAGGTTTCCGGCTCGCGCATTGCGGCGCGCGGCTTCACCCAGCCGACGCCGACCACCAGCCTTGGTGCGGCCGATCTGGAAAAAGCGGCCCAGCCCAACCTGTTCGACACGATTGCCGAACTGCCTGCACTGCAAGGCAGCACCGGCCGCACCACCAGCACCAACAGCACCAGCAGCGGTATCCAGGGCCTGAGCTCCCTTAGTCTGCGCGGCCTCGGTCCCATCCGTACCCTGACCCTGCTGGACGGCCAGCGCGTGGTCGGCGCCAACGTGACCGGTGTGACGGACGTCAGCCAGTTCCCGCAGCTGCTGATCAAGCGCGTGGACGTAGTGACGGGCGGTGCATCCGCTTCCTACGGCTCGGACGCGATCAGCGGTGTGGTCAACTTCGTCACAGACAAGAAGTTCGAAGGCTTCAAGGCCAATGTCGAAGGCGGCGTGACCACCTACGGCGACGACAAGAACGGCACGCTGCAGGCGGCATGGGGCAAAGGCTTCATGGACGACAAGCTGCACGTCAGCGTCAGCGGCGAATACATGAAGGAGAACGGCATCGATTCGCCCGGCTTCGGCGAAGTGGGCCCGAACGGCCGTACCTGGTACAAGAACCCGGCCTTCCAGATCCGTCCCCTGGCGCAAACCACTGACGGCAAACCGCAGTACCAATTCATCGAGCACGCGCAGCAGTACCAGTATTCCAAGTACGGCCTGATTACCAGCGGCCCGCTGCAGGGCACTGCATTTGGCGCCGGCGGCGTGCCTTACCAGTTCCAGTACGGTTCCGGCGGCGTACCGACCGGCACCGGCGGCGTCACCAACTGTATCAATCCCTTCTGCGTCGGCGGTGACCTGAGCGGCAGCGTGGGCGCCGGCACCAACCTGGCGATGGACCTGAAGCGCCGCGTGGCCTATACCCGCGTTTCCTACGACCTCGATCCGGACAACGAGATCTACTTCACCGCCAACTACGGTGCGGTGAACTCGCAGTTCTCGCCGAATCCCGGCGCAGCCAAGAACGCCAACCTGACGATCCAGTGCGATAACCCCTTCCTGCCGGCGTCCATCAGGGCGGCCTGCGCGGCCAACAACATCACCAGCTTCCAGTACGGCACGGCCAACGCGATCTTCCCGAACAATATCAATGTTCACCCGACGCGCACCCAGCACCGCTACGTGGTTGGTGCGGACGGCAAGTTCAAGCTGTTCGGCAAGGAATGGTCGTATGACGCCTATGGTGAACACGGCACCAACACCACCGATATCCAGGTTCACGACATCACGCTGAACGCGCGCTACAACGCCGCCATCGACGCTGTACGCGCGGCCGACGGCTCCATCGTCTGCCGCAGCGCGGCCGCGGTGGCATCCGGCTGCAAACCGCTGAACATCATCGGCAACAACCCTGCCGATCCTGCGGCAATGGCCTATATCGAACCGGCCAACGGCCCGTTCCAGCACACCACCCAAAGCCAGAACGTCGCCAGCTTCAACATCAACGGCGAACCGTTCGAGTCCTGGGCTGGTCCGATCGCGCTGGCAACCGGCGCCGAATACCGCCGTGAAGCTTATCGCGTGATTGGCGACCCTTACGGTGCGGGCGTCAGCGCGGATTCGCCGAATTCGGCCAACTTCCCTGCTGACCCGCTGCTGAATTCCACCGTCGGCAATAACTGGTACGCCGGTAACTACCACAACGGCTCCGGCGCCTACCACGTGAAGGAAGCGTATCTAGAGCTGAACGTGCCGATCCTGAAGTCGGCGGCGTGGGGCGAGGCCAACCTGAACCTGGCGGATCGCCACACCTACTACAGCACTTCCGGCCACGTAGAGAGCTGGAAGATCGGCGCCAACTGGAAGACCGGCATCGACGGCCTGCGCTTCCGCGCCGTCACGTCGAAGGACGTGCGCGCCCCCAACCTGAGCGAGCTGTATGCCGCGCCGGTGGTGGTGAACAACGTCGTGCAATACCAGGGCAACACGATCACCATTCAGCAGCGCACGGTCGGCAACACCAATTTGCGTCCGGAACTGGCCCGCAACACCGTGTTCGGCGTGGTCATGACCCAGCCTGGCTGGGCACCAGGGTTCAGCGCTTCCATCGACTACTTTGACATCAAGGTGCGCGAAGTGATTTCCGCCCTGACGACGCAGCAGGAAGTCGACCTGTGCGTAGCGGGCAATAAGGAGATCTGCTCCGCCATGGTGCTCAACCAGCCTGGCAGCAATTACGTGACGCTGCAAGCCTTCAATCTGGCTTCGCTGCGCAACAAGGGCTTCGACATCGAAGCGTCCTACCAGAGCAAACTGGATCGCTTCGGCCTGCCGGGCCGTGTGGTCCTGCGTGGTCTGGCGACCCGCACCCTGAGTTTCCTGACCGATTCCGGCGTGGTGGGCACCATTCCGACGCAAGGCGCAGGCGTCAATCTGGGCGGTACGCCGAAATGGAAACTGCTGGCGCAGCAGACCTGGGAAAACGATAAGCTCAGCCTGACCCTGAGCGAGCGCTGGTTCAGCGATGGCGTGTACAACAACGAGTACATCGAGTGCCAGACCAACTGCCCGGTATCGACCATCATCCACCCGACCATCTACGACAACAAGATGAAGGGCGCGACCTATGTCGACCTGGGCGGCAGCTACAAGTTCTCCAAGCAGCTGATGGCCTACTTCAAGATCGACAATATCGCGGACAAAGATCCTGAACCGGCACCGCAGGCCAACGCCAGCTTCGGCATCAACCCGACGCTGTACGATGTCCTGGGCCGCACCTACCGCTTCGGCCTGCGCTACAGCTACTAAGCGGAGGACATAGCCGTGTTGGCGATGTTGTCCGTGCTGGCGGCGGTCGTGCTGTTGACCGTCCTCATTGCCTGGGGACGGGTGCAGCCGCTGATCGCCTTCGTGGTGGCGGCGCTGGTGGCAGGCCTGCTGCTTGGCCTGCCGCTGCAAAAGATCCCCGGCGCGATCGAAAAGGGGATCGGCGATCTGCTCGGCTCCCTGATCGTGATCGTCTGCCTCGGCGCCGTCTTCGGCAAGCTGATTGCCGACAGCGGCGCCGCACAGCGCATCGCCACCTCGCTGATCGGAGGGCTCGGCCCCGCGCGCATGCCGGTGGCGCTGACGATCACCGGCTTCGTGGTCGGTATTCCGCTGTACTACAACGTGGGCTTCGTGCTGCTGGTCCCGTTGATTTTCTCCCTGGTCTATCAATCCGGACGGCCCGCCGTGGCGCTGGCCGTGCCGCTGCTGGCCGGCCTCTCCATCGCGCACGGCTTCCTGCCGCCACATCCTTCGCCCACGGCGCTGGTGGCGCAATTCCATGCCGATATGGGTCGGACACTGCTGTACGGCCTCGCCGTGGCGGTGCCTACGCTGATCATTGCCGGTCCGGTGTTCGCCATGTCGCTGCGCCGCATCCGCGCCGAACCGGCCCAGATGTTCCGCAACGAGCTGCGTGCCGAGGCTGAACTGCCCGGAACCGTCAACAGCTTTGCGACTGCGCTGCTGCCCGTGGTTCTGCTGGCTGGTGCGACGCTGCTGGCGATGTCCAATGCCGCCGATGGCCCGCTGCTGGCTTTCCTGTCCAATCCTCTGGTCGTGATGCTGGTGTCCTATGGCGTGGCCGTGATCACGCTGGGTGCCGGCCGCGGCCAGCCACTAGCCGAAGTCATGAAAGGAGCGCAGGAGGCGCTGCGCGATATCGCGCCCATCCTGCTGATCATTGCAGGCGCGGGCGCCCTGAAGCAGGTGCTGGTGGATTCGGGCGTCAGCACCCAGCTTGGCGAGCAGCTGGCGCGCCTGCCCGTGCCGCCACTGGTGCTTGGCTGGACAGTCGCTACGCTGATCCGCATCTGCCTCGGTTCCGCCACAGTGGCAGGCGTGACGGCAGCGGGCATCGTCGGCCCCCTGGTACAACGTTCCGGTGTCGACCCCAGCCTGATGATCCTCGCCATCGGCGCAGGAAGCCTGATGTGCAGCCATGTGAACGATTCCGGCTTCTGGATGTTCAAGGAATATTTCGGCCTGTCGCTCAAGGATACCTTCCGCTCCTGGACGCTGATGGAAACCCTGGTCGGCGTCTTCGGCCTGATTTTTGTGATGCTCTTGTCGCTGCTGGTCAGCAAAGGATAAAGCACTGATGAACAGACTCGCACTCGCGCTGCTGGCCGCAGCCGCGCATCTCCCCGCATTTGCCTCCACTTCTGCCTTCCTGACCAAGCCGGACGATCCCCGCGCCGCCACTGTGCAGGCCAAGGGCGATGGCAAGGCCGACGATACCGACGCCATTCAGCAAGCCATCAACAGCGTTGCGAACGGCGGCCAGGGTGGCGTCGTCTTCCTGCCCTCCGGCCACTACCGCATCACGCGCAGCATCCTGATTCCGCTGGCTGTCCGCGTGTATGGTGTCGGCCCGACGCGGCCCGTATTCGTGCTGGCGCCGAATACGCCCGGCTTCCAGAAAGGCGTCTCGACGATGGTGGTCTTCACCGGCGGCGACCAGTACACGGTCGGCAAAGTGCCGATGCCGGTGCCGAGTGCCGTGCCGTTCAGCGAGAACGTGCGCGATGCGAATTCGTCGACCTTCTATTCCGCGCTGTCGAATGTGGACTTCGACATCGGCGCCGGTAATCCCGCTGCCGCAGCAGTGCGCCAGCGCACCGCCCAGCATTCGAATCTGAGCCACATCGATTTTCACATCGGCTCCGGCATCGCCGGCATCTACAATGTGGGCAATGTCGGCTACGATCTGCGCTTCTACGGCGGCCGTTACGGCATCCTGAGCGAAAAGACTTCCCCGGCGTGGCAGTACACGCTGATGGACGCCACTTTCGACGGCCAGCGCGAGGCCGCCATCCGCGAGCACGAAGCCGGCCTTACGCTCGCCAATGTCGATATCCGCAATACGCCCGCTGGCGTGGAAATCGACCGCGGCTACGGCGACTGGCTGTGGGGACGGGATGTGCGCTTCGAAAACGTGTCGAAATCCGCGCTCATCATCAGCAATGAGGACAATGTCTATACCCAGGTTGGCTTCGAGCGCGCCATCGCGCATAACGTGCCGACCTGGGTGCGTTTCCGCGACAGCGGCAAATCGCTGGCAGGCGCTGGCCGCGCTTATCAGGTCAGCGAATTCAATTACGGCATGAAGCTGTCCGAACTGGGAACGCCAGGCAAGTTTGAAACCACGTTCAAGACCGCTGGTGCGCCCGATAAATCGGCGGCCGCGCGTGTAATGCGCGCACTGCCGCCCAGCACGCAGTGGGCCAATGCACGCAGCTTCGGCGCAGCAGGCGACGGCGCGACCGACGACACTGCCGCCCTGCAGAAAGCCATCGACAGCAGCCGCGTTGTCTATCTGCCGCAAGGCTTCTACGTCGTCAGCGACACCATCCGCATGAAGCCGGATACGGTGCTGATCGGCCTCCACCCCGGCCTGACCCAGCTCGCGCTGCCGAACGGGTCGCAGAAATTCCAGGGCGTGGATGGGCCTAAAGCCCTGCTGGAAAGCGCGAAAGGCGGCGATGCCATTGTCTCCGGCATCGGACTGGCCACAGGTGAAGTCAACCAGCGCGCGGTGGCCCTGCTGTGGCGCGCCGGCCCGCAATCTCTGGTGGATGACGTGCGCATTCAGGGCGGCCATGGCACGCGCCTGTACGACGGTTCGCGCAGCGATCCGTACAAGAAGACCGCCAACTGGGATACGACCTGGTTCTGGGACCGCCAATATCCCAGCGTGTGGGTAACGGACGGCGGTGGCGGCACTTTCACCGGCATCTGGTCGCCAAGCGGCTATGCGCAGGCAGGCTTCTACGTCTCCAACACGAAAACACCGGGCCGCGTGTATGAGCTCTCGGCTGAACACCATATCCGCGCCGAGATTGTGCTGGATGGCGTGGAGAACTGGGAATTCCATGCGCCGCAGACGGAAGAGGAAGTCCGCGACGGCATGGATTCCGTTTCGTTCGAAATCCGCAATTCGCACAATCTGCTGATTGCGAACTACCATGGCTACCGCGTCACGCGTTCGATCAAGCCTGCACCTGCTGCAGTGAAGATCACGAATTCCAGCGACATCCGCTTCCGCAATGTGCACGTGAATGGCGAAAGCGGCTTTGCCACCTGCGACGACAACGGTTGCGCCACCTACCTGCGCGCCACCAAGTATCCCTACGAAAATGCGATTGTCGACGTCAGCAACAAGATCGAAGTGCGAGAACGCGAGTTCGCAGTGCTGGATTACACGGGCAAACAGAAAGCCGTCCCGGCGCCGCTGGGCAAGGTCGACAAGCTGGAAGAAGGCTTTTACTCCATCGCCGGCGCAGCGGTCGATGCGACAGGCAAGCTGTATTTCGCGGACCGCCACTTCAAACGCATCTACAGCTGGTCGAAGGATGAAGGTCTGGTTGTCGTACGTGATGCGCCGCTTGATCCTGTGAATCTGGCGATCGACAGCAGCGGCAATGTGATGGTGCTGTCCTCCTATGGCCCGGAAGCGACGGTCTACAGCTTCAAGCCGGGAATGCCAGGCACCGACGTGACTGTGATCGAGCCCACACCCGTGGCGCAGCGTACGGCAGCGCGTGTGGCGATTCCGGTCAACTTCTGGAACAACGGCGAATTCAAGGACCAGCTTAATCCGGACACTTACCAGTTCACCACCCTGGCCGAAATGTTTGCGCGTGACGTCGCCGTGCCGAAAGCGCGCGAATACGTTTCGCCCGACGGCAGCCTGGTACTGCCGGCCTTCCGCGTGCTGCGCCAGGGACCTGCCGACCATCTCGGCTACCGCTGGTCCGACACGCTGGACACTCACGGCTTGGTGTCCGCACGTGCCGGTGAGCGCGTGGTCTTCACCAACGGTTCCGAAAACCGCACCTTCAGCGGCCTGCTTGGCCCAGGCGGCGCCGTGACGGACCTGAAGCCTGTCGCCAATCGCGGCGGCGAAAGCGCTGCTGTCGATGGCGCAGGCAATGTCTACGTCGCCAACGGCCAGGTCTTCGTCTACGACGCCGACGGCAAAGAGACCGGCCGTATCGACGTACCGGAGCGTCCCTTGCAACTGATCTTTGGCGGCGCCGACAAGCGCACCTTATTCATTCTTACCCACCATGCCCTGTATGCGACTCACATCAATTAAACAGGCGGCAGCAGCAGCTCTGCTGCTGGCCAGCGCCGCGGCGATGGCGCAGCAATCTGCACCACCGTCATTCCAGCTCTGGCCCAACGGCGCACCGGGCTCCGAAAAGCGCCACGGCGAACCGGAAACGGTCAAGGACACTTACGTCAGCAATATCCATGATCCATCGCTGACCGTGCAGCGCGCCGATCCGCGCCACGCCAACGGTGCCGCGGTGATCGTGGTGCCGGGCGGAGGCCATCGCATGCTGGTCTGGATCAATGAAGGCATGCTGGCCGCGAAAAACCTGAACCGCATTGGCGTAACGGCCTTCGTGCTGAAATACCGCCTGGCACGCGACCAGGGTTCCAGCTACAGCATCGATGGCGACGCCGCGTCCGATCTGCGCCGCGCCGTGCGCTGGGTTCGCGCGCACGCAGCCGAATACGGCGTCGATCCACAGCGCGTGGGCATCATGGGCTTCTCCGCCGGCGGCGAGCTGGTTTCGCTTGTCGCCGACAATCCTGAAACCGCTCCGCCTCATCGCGACGCCATCGATCAGCAGAACGGCCGTCCGGACTTCCAGGTTCTGGTTTACCCTGGCCCGCTCGGTGTTCCAGCCAAATCGGTGAACGGCGCGCCGCCCGCCTTCCTCGTCGCTGGTTCGCAGGACAAGTGCTGCATGCCGCCCGCGCTGGGCCTCTATCAGCAGCTGATAAATGCCGGCGTATCGGCCGAACTCCATCTGTATGCCGATACCGACCATGCCTTCAACGTCGGCCAGCGCGGCGAACGCGTCTCGTTGCAGCACTGGCCCGACCGCCTGTCCGACTGGCTGAGCGATGGCGGCTGGCTGGTCCCGCGCGGCAATCGACCGGTCGAAGGCGTGCCCGCACCGTAAGGAGAAACGATGAAACGAGCACTGATCTTCGCAGCGGCCCTGGCCGCAGCCTCCAGCAGCCATGCCGACAACCAGTTCAAGCTGCTGGTGCTGGCCATTCCCAACAAGTACCACTATGAATACATTCCCATCGCGCGGGACAGTTTCGAAAAGCTGGGCAAGCTGCATTCCTTCGAATTCACATGGACCAATAAACCGGAAGCCTTCGAGCGGGATCTGAAGCAGTACGCGGCCGTGGTCTTCCTCAACACGCCCGGTGAGGAACTGAATCCGGCGCAGCGCACCAAGTTCGAGGAATACATGCGCAACGGCGGCAATGCGGTCGTCGTGCACCGCGCCCTGATCACGCCGCCGAATGGGTGGGTGTGGTACGAGAAAATGGTGGGCCGCTCGTTCAAGACCCATCCCATGCTGCAAACCGGCGTCGTCACGGTCGAAGACAAGAAATTCCCCGCCACCTACGGCATTCCCGAGCGCTGGATCTGGAGCGACGAGTGGTATGAAACCACCAATCCTTACCAGGTCACGATTCATCCGGTGCTGAATGTCGATGAGTCAAGCTACGACCCGACCAAAATCTGGCCGGGCCAGGTATCCACCGGCATGGGCAGGGAACATCCCGTCAGCTGGTACCACCAGTTCGAGAAAGGCCGCGTTTTTGTGACCGCGCTGGGCCACAACGGCGAAATGTACCGCGACCCGCAGTATCTGACCCACCTTCTGGGCGGCATCTACTGGGCTGCGACCGGCAAGGGCCAGAAGCCGTAACGGGAAAGGGCCGCGAATGCCGCGGCCCCGATCAGCCCAGTTTCTTCAGCTGCTCACGCGCATAGGCGGCGCTCGGATGATTCGGCGCCAGCTCCAGGAAGCTGGTGTATGCCTTGCGGGCCTTTTCGGCATCGCCCTGGCGCTGGCGCGCGTCGCCCAGATTCAGGTAAGCGATGGCGCGCGAAGCATCCATTTGCAGTGTGTTCTCGAACCAGCGCGCGGCTTCCACGTACTTCTCCTGCTTGTAAAACACGAAGCCCAGATTATTGGCGGCCAGGCCGAAGTCTGGACGGTATTTCAGCGCTTCGGTAAAGGCTTCCTCCGCCTGCGCATATTGCTTCTCCTTGTACAGCTGCAGGCCGCGGTCGTTGGCGCGCTGCGCCAGCTGGCGGGTTGGCGCGTCCACCGGCTTAGGCGCCGACAGCTTTTGCTCTCCACCCTGAAGAGTCTTCACCACCACCACGTTGCCGTCTGCCTGGCTGGCGCGGCCCGCATCGAGCTTGTTATTCAATGCGATCGCTTCTGGCGGCAGCTGCTTGCTGCCTTCGCTCAGGAATTCCGCTTCAGCAGGCAGCTGGAACACAAATTCGCCGCCTTCCGAACCGGGCAGGCTGCCGAAGGCCGGAGTCTGCTGCGACACGCTGGCCACGGCAGGCGCCACATAGGCCGCGAGCTCCGTTGCGGTAATCATGCCGTCGCCATTCAGGTCCGCCTTACCGTTCAATGCCTGCAGAAGGGTCCAGGTGAAGACCGAGTGGCCGTTCGGACCACCATCCGCCACCATCTGGTCGGCGCCGCCGGCGGTCAGCATCTGGCGGCCGATACGGCGCGCGTTATCGCGCAGGAAAGCGGCCGTACCGCCGCCGCGTGTCAATCCCAGACCGCTGTAGCAGGCGTCCATCACGAACAGCAGGTGCTTGGCATTCAGGCTTTCCGCGATATTCTGCAGGTCGGTCATCGGAATCGCATCGACGCTGATTTGCTGCGGATCGGAATCGAAAGGCACGATGTAGCCCAGACTGCGGCCGGAGCTGAGCTGCCGCGTGGCGCCGTGCCCGGCGAAGAAGACGAACACACGGTCGTCCTTCTTCAGATTCGCCTCGGCCAGCTTGTCGTGGAACAGCGCCAGGATATTGTTGCGCGTGGCCTCGCCATCCGTCAGCGTGAACACACGGGAATTGTCGAAGCCGAAGCGGCTGACCAGGGTATCGCGGATGGATTTTGCATCCTGCACCGCATACTGCAGCTTGGGCCATTTCTGGTAGTCGTTGATGCCGATGACGACCGCGTAGCTGTTGGCGTAGCCGGTGCTGACGGCCACCTTGTCCGGCTCCGGCTTGCCGGCTTTGGTGACGGTGAAGTCGTTGCCATCCCAGGTGGCGAAGCTGTAGCCGTCGGCGATCAGCTTGTCCAGCACCAGCGGCAGCGTCTTCACCGTGCGCTCGTGGATGTCGTGGAACAGAATGATGCCGCGCTGTTCTTTCTCCAGCGAGGACAGCACGCGGCTGGCAATCGAGTTCGGCACCGGATCGGCCCAGTCCAGCGAATCGATATTCCACATCACCGAGCGCAGGCCCAGCTTGTGCAGCACCTCCAGCCCCTCCGCATTGTGCGCACCGTAAGGGAAGCGGAACAGCGCCGAGCGGCGCGGATCGACCGCTTTCAGCAACTGATCCGCATTGGCGATTTCGCCGTACAGCTCATCGCCTTTTTCCTTCGACAGCAAGGCGTGGCTGTAGCTATGATTGCCGACCACATAGCCGGCGTCCAGCAGGCGGCGGCTGGCGGCCGCGTATTTGCCCACGGTTTCCTTGCCCTTCTCGTCGATCTGGCCGAGGTTCTTTCCCACTTCGAAGAAGATGCCGGGCACGCCATACTGCTTGAGAATGGCCGCCACTTCGTCGGTGTAGGTCGCATGCGGACCGTCATCGAAGGTCAGCACCACGGTCTTCGGTGGCAGCGATTTGCCGAAGATTTCCTTGTTCGCGTCTTCAGGCTTGACCGGATACGGCACGATAACGCCGTAATCCTTCATGATGCGCTCGCGGTCGAACAGCTTCTTCAGATGCGCCACATAATCATCCCAGCGCTCGCGCTTCGGCACGATGGCGCGCTGGTCGAAGCGGGCAAAGACGCCGCTCAATTCCTTGTCGTACTGGTGTTCGATATCCTCCAGCGCCGCCAGGTCTTCGCTGACACGCTTGTGCAGCTTGATGCCGGGCAGGGTCTGATTGGCTGCGGCCAGCTTCTGCATTTCCACCAGCACCTCGCGGAAGACCAGGCGGTCGGCGTCGAACAGGTCCGGCGCAGACTCCACATACGACAGCAAGATCTCATACGCGGCATCGCGCTGGGCCGCGGGCAATGCCTGCAGCCGCGCCAGCAGATCGCGCGCTTTGGCAAAGCGCTCGATATTTTCATGGAACAGCGACTGGCCCACCTGTTCCGCTGCCTTGCGGTCCGCATCCGACAGTGATTTTTCGTCCGCCAGCAGCACAATGACCTTGCGGTAGCTCGCCAGGATGCTCTGAAGTTCCGCCATCAATGGTGCCTGGGCGTTGCCGGAATCCGCAACGGCTGCCGCAGCCGGGGCGCCCGTGGGGCTCGGCCGGGACTTCAGGATTACTGCCGCCGACGCCGCAGCGGCCACCACGACCGCGCCAATCACCAGGGGTTTGGAAAGCTTCATGTTTTAGCAGAAAATGGAGGACCAGCCATTCTATGCCATTACAGTGGCGGCGCCCTGAATCCTCCCAGTTCCCTTTCCAGCAGACCGGCAAAGCCGATTGTGCTGAGGTCCGCGTACGGCGCCCCCATCACTTGCAGCCCTACCGGCAGCCCCTGTTCATCCAGCCCGCAAGGAAACTGCGTCGCAGGCAGCCCTGCCACGGATGCCATGCCGACCCACGCCAGGTGATCGAAGTAAGAGCAGGTTTGGCCATCCACTTGCAGGCGGCGGCGCGCCGGATCGGCGTCATCGTGGGGGAAGGCCGTGGTGGTGGTCGAGGGGCAAACGACCAGATCCCAGTCCTGGAAGCAGCGCCGCCATTGCTGCGTGAGGCGGGCACGTTCCTCCTGCGCCTCAAACCAGGCGCGCGCGCCGGCCATGGCAGCCTTCTTCCCGATTGCCATCAGGCGTTCACCGCCGCCGGCCGTGCTGTCGTAATGCAGTGCCTGCGCCTGTTCCGGCGACATCTTCGACAGGTTCTGAATCAGCAGCAGCCGCGCGAAACATTCGGCACTGGCCGCGAGGTCCGGCAGTACTTCGCTATGCCATGCCAACTTCGCGCCGCTGTTGGCCAGCGTGTCTGCCACGTTTTGAACCGCGGAACGCACTGCGGCGCTGGTGTAGACCAGGGGATGCGTGTCGAGCAGCAGCACGCGGCACTCGGCCAGGCTTTGCCAGCGCGGCGACGGCAATTGCACGCGCCAGGCGTCAGCTTCCGGCGTTCCAGGTCCGGCCAGCACCGACAGCGCCAGACGCAAATCGTCCGCTGTACGCGCCAGCGGTCCTATCACGCCCAGCTCCGAACCAGTCAGGCTGCCCGGCAGATGATGGCCCTGCGAAGACACCAGCCCCGCACTGCTGCGATGGCCGTACACGCCGCAGTAGGAAGCAGGCACGCGGATCGAGCCCGCCACATCGCTACCCATTTCCAGATAGCTGAAGCCCGCCGCCAGCGCCGCAGCACTGCCGCCGGAGGAGCCGCCGGTGGTACGGGAGAGATCCCAAGGATTGTTGGTGCGGCCGTACACCGGGTTATCGCACTGCCAGTCCGACAGTGCGGTGCACACATTGGTTTTTCCAACGATGATGGCCCCTGCATGGCGCAGCCGCTGCACGGCCGCGCTGTCGCCCGCAGCCGGATTGGCGCGCGCTGCCGGGAAGCCCCAGGTTGTCTCCAGTCCGCGCACCAGGAAGGACTCCTTGACCGTGATCGGCACGCCCAGCAAAGGCCGCCGCTCGCCATGATCCAGACGCCAGTCGGCCAGCAGCGCTGCCTTACGCGCCTCGGCATAGTCGCGCACCACCACCGCATTCAATGCACCATCCTGCGCCTCAATACGGCTGATGGCGGCTTCCAGCACTTCCTGCGCGCTGACATCGCGCCGCGCGAGCAGCTCCGCCAGCCGGTGCGCGCTAAGCCACGCCAGGCTGGCGGAAGGGTCAGCCATGGCGTTCACGATGGGCTGCCTCCCGCTGTGATCGGGTTCATAGCATGTCCTTTTCCACTCATTCAGTTCTGCCTATCACACGCCAAGTGGTAACGGCCTGTCTACTAGCTGTCCTGATAGTTATGTCAAAAAACCGATTTGCATAAAGTATTCACATCGGCTGACACAAGACAGCGATAACCGCCCCTGACCATAAAGGAGAACGCCATGACTTCGATTCAAATCGTTCAGCGCCGCGACATCAATCGTATCGATCTGCGTCATATGCACGAATTGCGCGCCAAGGTTTTCCGCGACCGCATGGGATGGGAAGTCCCGGTCCTGGCGGGAATGGAGATCGACGGGTACGACGCGCTGGAGCCGCACTATATGGTGATCCGCAACCAGGAGCAGCGCGTATGCGGTACCTGGCGCATCATGCCGACGGAAGGTCCGTATATGCTGAAAGACACCTTCCCGGAGTTACTGCACGGTGCGCCGGCGCCCGAAGCACACGACGTATGGGAACTGTCCCGCTTTGCGATCGAAACCGAAGGCGACGGCAGCTTTGGCTTCGCCGACCGCGCCAAGGAAGCCATGCGTGAAATCGTGCACTTCGCCGACAAGCACAAGATTTCGAAGTACGTCACCGTTACCACGACCTCCATCGAACGCCTGCTGCGCCATACCGGCATCGAGATCAAACGGATCGGCGCTCCGCTGCGCATTGGCGTGGAACGCGCCGTCGCCCTGGAAATCCTGCTGGGCGAGCAAACCCGCAAGGCGTTGATGATCACCCTGCACTAACAGCGAAGTATGGTGCTTAACCATGAATTCCATGAATAACCTGACAGATTTACGAAGACGCGACAGCGCAATCCGGCCAGGGACAGCGCCCCCCGCCGGGGGCGGCGAGGAGCAGCATCGCCTGACGATGCGCGATATGGCCTTGATGCGCGATCTGCGCTACCTGATGCGCGAAAGCCAGACCCAGTTCTGGCATCGCTTCGGGGTTGGCCAGTCCAGCGGCAGCCGCTTTGAGCGCGGCATGCCGGTACCGCAACCGATTCTGTTGCTGGTGCGGCTTTATGTGTTGCGGGTGATTAGCGACCAGGACCTGAAACTGGCACGCGCGCCGGGCGATGAATCATCAGGACAGGCTGATCATGCCGAGACGGATAGCGCGTAGTACAACGTCGTTACGTTTGCTGACGCCAAACTTGTTGCGCATGTTCGCCACGTGGAAATTGGCTCCCGCCTCGGAGATCCCGAGGATACGGCCGATTTCCCAGGCGGTTTTACCTGCTGCCATCCATTGCAGGCATTCCAGTTCGCGAGCGGTGAGTATGGGTTTCTTGACGTCCGCCACATCGCCGCGGATGAATTTGCTCATCGACTCAAAGGCGATATCCCGCAACAAGGCCAGTCCGCCGAGGTGGTGCTGCAGATCCTTGACGAAGCCGAGATTTGGCGCCCGGTCGCTCACGCAGGTCAGCATCCCCACTTCACCGCGCGGGCCATGAATGGGCAAGGTCACACCGCCCCGCAGGCCGAAGGCGCTGGCCTCCTCGTACATGGCACGCTGTTCGGGAGTCTTGAAGCATTGCGGCATCCAGATGAATGGCGTACTCGATCTGAAGCAATACTCAACGGTCGGATCGACCGCACGCATATTGGTTTTCTCGTAGTGCTGGCGCCAGGCTTCGGGATAGTTACTACGCAGGTAGACTTTGTTTGCATCCTTGAGGGGATCGGGAATCACCGCAAACATGGCTTTGTCGAAGCCCAGATTCTGGATCACGCTGTACAGCTTGGAGACTAGCTCGCCCTCACTGGCCGCTGCACGCAGGGGATTGGCTGGAGCGAGTAGATCGGAGAGCAAGGCATCGTCAGCGTCAAAGATATTTTCCATCTGTTTGTCCCCACTGCACGAGCGTCCATACTAGCTAAAGACTTGCAGGAATACAAAGCATTATGCAGTTCGCATGTGCTTTTAACAACATGAATATTTGTATGGATTCTGACAATGCGATGAATCTTGCTCAGTCGTCGATGATCTCGGCGCCGGTCTGCTTAAGCTTTGCCAGGCCGTCTCTCATGGCCTGAATCGCCTCCGGCGAGTGGCCTTGCCAATGGGTGAGCTCCGCGACCACGCGCAGAGGCTCGCGCGAGCGGAAGGATTTGGTCGGGTTGCCGCGGAATTTTTTATCCGTCAGATTCGGGTCGTCTTCAATCGGCCCTGTCGGTTCAACGATGTAAATCCTGCCAGGCCCTTCGCCAAGGGCCAGTTCCGCGCCCCAGGTGGCGGCATCCAGCGTGCGGGCAAAGTAGATGTGGTTCGCCGTGCGACCCGGTTCACCGAAGTTGGCGTTATGGCCCGGCTTGAGCAGATCGCCCGGCTTCAGGTCCGCACGGGTGCCGTGATAGAACTTCCACTCAGTGACTTCACCAATCACACGCAGGGGCTGGCGCGAGCACAGCGACATCGAAGGGTGGCGCGTGGGCTCGCGCGCACCGAGCGCGACGACACTGCCTGTTTCGCCGGTAGGTTCCACCAGATAGACTTTCGGAGCGCCGTCGCCAGCGCCAATCTCAGCCTCCCACACCGCTTCATCCAGCTTGTCGGTCAGGTACACATACGATCCGTCGGGTGTCACCATCTCTCCCGGCTGGAGACTGACCCGCGTGCCATGGTAATGCTGCTTCATCTGCGCTCCTCCGGTTCACATCAGGGCGTCAATACTACAGGTTTGGCTCCATAAAATCATCGCCTCATGCCTCGCTCGCTGCCGCGCTAAGCCTCTTGCTCGCGCGCTTCATCGCGCAGGAAATCAGAGAACCAGGCAAGCGCTTCCTGCTCGCTGCGGCTTGGACGCCAGCACATGTAATAGGCGCCCTGCGCTGTCAGCGTCTGATTGAAAGGGCTGACCAGGGTGCCGCGCTGCAGGTCGTCGCGGATCAGCGCCATGCGTCCGAGCGCGATGCCGTGGCCATTCAGCGCCGCCTGCATCAAGGCATTGCTGTCGTCAATCAGCGGCCCGCGCAGGGCCAGCGACGGCGCCAGGCCAGCCTGTTCGAACCAGCGCTCCCAATCGTCGCAGCTGTCTTCGTGCAGTAGCGTGTAGTGCGCCAGATCGGATGGCGCCTGCAACGGTGGGCCATTCTTCAGCAGCGCCGGCGAACACACGGGCAGCAGTTCGGTGCCGAACAGGCGCTCGCATTCCACGCCGGGCCACTTGCCATCGCCCCAGCGTATCGCCAGGTCGATGCTGTCCCGCCCCAGGTCAGTGTGCATCACCGTGTGTATCAGGCGCACTTCGAGATCGCTGTGTGCGGCCAGGAAGCGGTCCAGCCGCCCCACCAGCCAGCGTGAACTGAACGCCGGCGTCACCGCCACCGTCAAGCGCTTGCGCGCACGGCCCTCGCTATGCGACAGCTGCGCCAGCACGCGGTCGATACGGCCAAAGGCATCGATCACGCTGCGCTGGAGGATCGCGCCTTCTCCCGTCAGGGTAATGGCGCGGGTCATGCGCTTGAACAGCTTGATCTGCAGCGCATCCTCCAGCGTTTTGATCTGGTGACTGACCGCCGCCTGGGATATGCACAACTCGTCGGCGGCACGGGTAAAGCTCATGTGCCGAGCGGTGACTTCGAAGGTTTTCAACTGCCTCAACAGACTGGAAGAATGGACCACAGCGCACTCCATGCATCAGATTATCTAATGTATCGCATGCATACTGATCATTTGTCAACGTTATTTCGCTAATCCAAGATTGGGCATCCGATCCCGATCAACAGGAAATGACATGGCATCTGGCAAACCCTTCATCCACCCCTATATTCCGAACTCCGTCCCCGAAGTGCGCGACGCCATGCTGCGTACCGTGGGCGCCGCAAGTACCGAAGAATTCTTTGCCGATATCCCCACCGCACTGCGTATGCAGGCGCCGCTGGCCATCCCCGCGCCGCATTTGTCCGAAGCGCGCCTGAAGCGCCACGTGGAGGGACTGCTGCGCAAGAACGCGCACTGCAACAACCACCTCAGCTTCCTGGGCGGCGGCTGCTACCAGCACCACGTACCGGCCGTGTGCGATGAAATCAATGGCCGTAGCGAGTTCGCTACCGCCTATGCCGGCGAACCCTATGACGACCATGGCCGCTTCCAGGCGCTGTTCGAATACTGCAGCATGATGGGCGCCTTGCTGGAAATGGACGTCGTCAACGTACCGGTCTACGACGGCATGCAGGCCGCTGCCACCGCAGTGCGCATGGCCGGCCGCCACACCGGCCGCCGCCGCGTGGTCGTTGCGGGCAACGTCAATCCAGACAAGCTGTCAATGATGCACAACTACGGCCGCGCCGACCTCGATTTCGCCAGCGCGCCCTTCGATCCCGACACCGGCCTGCTTGACATGGCCGCCGTAGCGCAGCTGCTCGACCAGGAAACGGCCGCGCTGTACGTGGACATCCCCTCCTTCCTCGGCACCATCGACGACGGCGCCGCCCTGGCTGCCGCCGCACATGCGGTGGGCGCGCTGCTCGTGGTCGGCGTCGATCCGGTGTCGCTGGGCGTGCTGGCGCCACCGGCCAGCTACGGCGCCGACATCGTCTGCGGCGACATCCAGCCGCTGGGCATGCACATGAACTACGGCGGCGGGCAGGGCGGCTTTATCGCCAGCCACGACGATCCCGCCATCGTGATGCAGTATCCATCGCGCCTGTTCGGTATCGTCCCCACCACCGTGCCGGGCGAATACGGCTTCGGCGACGTGGCCTACAGCCGCACTTCTTTCGACAAGCGCGAAAACGGCAATGAATTTGTCGGTACTGCTGCTGCGCTATGGGGCATTACCGCCGGCGTTTTCATGGCGCTGATGGGGCCTCAAGGCATGACCGAACTGGCCACAGGCATTGCGCAACGCGCTGCTTACGCCAAACAGCGGCTTGCGCGCCTGCCCGGCGTCCGCGTCACGCATGCAGGCAGCTGCCACTTCCGCGAGTTTGTCGTCAACTTCGACGGCACCGGCCTGCCGGTGGCCGCCATTAACGCGGCCTTGCAGCAGCTGGGCATATTCGGCGGCCACGACCTGAGCACCGCCTTCCCTGCGCTGGGCCAGTCTGCCCTATATGCCTTTTCCGAAATCCATATGCAGGAAGACATCGACCTGCTGTGCGCAACGCTAGAGAAAGTCCTCAATCAATGAATGCCATGGATAATATCGCTACCCACCGCAAACAGCAGATGCGCCGCTACCATCAGGCGCGCTGGGATGAACCGGTAATTTTTGAACTGAGCCAGCCCGGTGAGCGTGGCGTCCTGGTGCCGGAAGTTGAACCGGAAATTGCGCAGGCCACAGGCCAGCCCTTGGCCAGCCTGCCCGCCACCATGCGGCGCCAGCGTCCGCCCGCATTGCCGGAGATGTCGCAGAACCGCGTGCTGCGCCACTATTTGCGGCTGTCGCAGGAAAACCTGGGCGCCGACCTGAATGTGGACGTCGGCCAGGGCACCTGCACCATGAAGTACAACCCCAAGATCAACGACCAGCTGGCGCGCCAGCCGGGCATGGCGGAGCTGCATCCACGCCAGCCGGACAGCAGCGTGCAGGGCATGCTGGAAGTGATCGACAAGGTGGAAAGCGTGATGCGCGAAGTATCCGGCATGGATGCGGTGTCGCTGCAGGCGCGCGGCGGTTCGCAAGCCATCTTCGCCAATATGTCCATTGTGCGCGCCTGGCACGAAAGCCGAGGTGAGGCGGCACAGCGCGATGAAGTCATCACCACCATTTTCTCGCATCCATCGGATGCGGCCTGCGCCAAACTGGTCGGCTACAAAGTCATCACGATCTATCCGGATGCGGATGGCTATCCTGACCTGGCTGCACTCAAGGCCGCCGTGTCGCAACGCACTGCCGCACTGGTGATCACTAATCCGGAGGACACCGGCATCTTCAATAGCCGCATCCGGGAATTCGTGGATGCGGTGCACGCAGCAGGCGGCTTGTGTGTCTATGACCAGGCCAATGCCAACGGCCTGCTGGGTATTGCCCGTGCGCGCGAAGCAGGCTTCGACCTGTGCCACTTCAATCTGCACAAGACCTTCGCTACGCCCCACGCTTGCGGCGGCCCCGCAGTCGGCGCTGTGTGCAGTACCGCGGCGCTGGCGCCCTTCCTGCCCAGTCCACTGGTGCGCAACAAGAGCGGCCGTTATCAGCTGGTGAGCGCCGGCGAGCAATCCATCGGCAAGATCAGCAGCTTCACGGGCGCCGCCTCCATCGTGCTGCGCGCGTATGCATGGATCATGAACCTGGGCGCCGAGGGCCTGCGTACCGTGTCCGAAATCGCGGTCCTGAACAACAACTACATGATGCACCAGCTGCTGAAGATCGACGGCATGTCGGCGCCATACGCGCCGGGCAAGCGCCGCATCGAGCAGGTGCGCTACAGCTGGTCCGGCCTGGCGCAGGCAACAGGTGTGAGTTCGGAGGACATCGGACTGCGCGCGGCGGACTTCGGCGTGCACTACTGGACCAGCCATCACCCTTACCTGGTCCCAGAGCCGGCCACCATCGAGCCGACCGAATCCTACTCGCGCGCCGACCTGGACGAATTCATCGGCGTGATGCGCCACATCGCCGATGAAGCGCGCAGCAATCCGGAGCTGGTCAAGACAGCTCCCCACAACTGTCCGGTGCATCGGGTTCAAGGCGAAATGCTGGACGATCCGGAACGCTGGGCCATCACCTGGCGCGCTTATCAGCGCAAGCTGGGCGAGCGCGGGCTGGCATGAAGATCGGGCTGGTGGTCAATCCCTGGGCCGGCATCGGTGGTCCGGCCGGGCTGAAAGGCTCGGACGGTGCGGCCAGCGTGCAGGCCGCGCTGGCCGCCTGCAGCCTGCCGCACGTTCCCGCCCGCCTGGCCGCCATGTTCGAAGCCTGCGGCGAGGCCGCACAGGCCGTCAGCTGGTACGCGGCCGATGGTGCGATGGGTTGTTCCGCGCTGGAAGCGGCCGGCCTGGATGTTTGTGCTGTGGTGCCGGTGAACTGGCCATCACAGGCGGAGGACACGCGCCGCGCAACGTGCACCCTGGCCGGCATGGGCATCGACCTGCTGCTGTTTGCCGGCGGCGACGGCACCGCACGCGACGTGCTACAGGGCCTGCGCGACGCCGGTGTGGCAGACAGCCTGCCGGTATTGGGCTTGCCGGCCGGCGTAAAGATGCAGTCGGCCGTATTTGCGAATCATCCGACGGCTGCCGGGCAGCTATTGCGCCAGTTGCAGCAGCACGGACTGGCTGTGTGCAGCGATGCCGAAGTCATGGACCTGGATGAGGACGAACTGCGCTGCGGGCTGATTGCGCCGCGCCTGCATGGCTATCTGCAGCTGCCGCTGTCGCCCAAGCTGACGCAGGGCGGCAAAGCGCGCCATGTCAGCGGTAGCGGCGCGCAGCGAATGGCCATCGCGCGCAGCTTTGCAGAAGCGATGGAGGCGCGCTCGCTGTATCTGGTCGGGCCGGGTTCCACTACCCAGGCACTGCTGGACCTGCTGGGTGTTGACGGCACTTTGCTGGGCGTGGACGCCCTACTGGGCGACGGCACGCTGCTGGCGCGCGACGCCTCGCGCCGCGAGCTGGAAGATCTGGCCGAGCGCTGGCAAGTGCCGCTGCACCTGGTGCTGTCGCCCATAGGTGGGCAGGGCCTGGTGCTGGGGCGCGGCAACCAGCAGATTTCACCGCGCCTGCTGCGCGCTGCCGGCCGGCGCGGCCTGCATGTGCTGGCGCCGCCGGACAAGCTGATGTCGCTGCACGGCGGCGTACTGCGCATCGACAGCGGCGACGCGGAACTCGACGCGGAATTCAATGGGTATTTGCCGGTCACGACCGGCTACCGGGAACAGACCATGTGGCCCGTTTCGGTGTAGTGGCAGTAATCATAACGATAAATTCAGGAGATGCAGATGAGGAGAAAAACCGGGTTGACCCTTTCGGTCGCCACCCTGGCCCATATGGCGGCCATGCACAGCGCGCAAGCGCAAACCGCGCCGGAAGCGGCAGCAGTGAGCGACAAGGGCGCGCCAATCCAGGAAGTGGTGGTTACCGGCACCACCGCCAAGAACCGCACCAAGCTGGAGTCTTCGGTCGCCATTACGACCGTGGATCAGGCCAAGCTCGAAAAGCTGGCGCCGCATAGCCTGGCCGATTCGCTGCAGCAGGTGCCCGGCCTATGGGTCGAGGCATCGGGCGGCGAGGTATCCAACAACGTGTCGCCGCGCGGCCTGAGTGGCGGGGCAGCCTTCCAGTTCATCAGCCTGCAGGAAGACGGTCTGCCCGTGATTTATGACGGTGAGCTGGTGGACGTGCTGATGCGGGAAGACCTCACCATCAAACGCTTCGAAGCGATCCGCGGCGGTACATCGGCCATTCTGTCCACTAACGGACCGGCCGCCATCGTCAACTTCATCAGCCAAAAAGGCACGCAAAAGCCGCAGGGTGAAGTGAAGGTGACCGTCGGCGATTACGGCATGGTGCGCACCGAGGGTGTGTATTCAGCCCCGATCAACGACGACTGGTCCTACGCGGCGGGCGGCTACTACCGCCACGGCGACGGCGTGCGTCCCATCGGCATTACCGCCGACCATGGCGGCCAGTTCCGTCTGAATCTGACACGCCGCCTGGATGGCGGTGAGCTGAACCTGTCGGCCAAATACGTCAATGACCACAACACCTTCTACCTGCCTATTCCATTGACCAACCCTTCCCACCCGACCGGCGTGCCGGGTGTCGATCCGCATTATGGTTCGCTGGACGGCCCGGACTTGGCCCACATCACCAACCAGACGACCAACGGCACCATCGCCACCGATCTGCACACCGGCTTCCATGTGTTGGCCAAGGTGGTGGGCGCCGATCTGCAGCATGACCTGGGCGGCGACTGGTCGTTCCGGAACAATGCGCGCTACACCCGCTATGACGTCGCGCCGCACTCGGTGTTCAATGGCCCGAACAGCTATCTGGTCCGCGCCAGCAACCGCCTCGATCCTGAGCAGTCCGGCGACGTCGCCGCGCTGCTGGCGCGCTTTGGCGGCACCGCCAAGCTGGCCTACGCGGGCACAGGCCAGGTGATCAATGATCCGTCCACCCTGAACGGCAATGGCTTCACCACCGACGCCGTGGCTGAAACCCGCTTCCGCTCCCTCGGCCACTTCGTCGACAAGCTGTCCCTGACCAAGGAAAACGACAAGAACAGCTTTACTGCGGGCGTGCTGTTTGCCAAGCAAAAGCTGTACGACGATTCGGATTATGGCGCTCGCATCATTACCGAAGTGCGCGACCAGCCGAAGCGGCTGGACATCGTCGCCGTGGACGCTAACAACAAGATTCTCGGCTATCTGTCCGACAAAGGCGTACTGCGCAACGGCTATTTCTACGAACGCCATAAGGGCGATATGAATTCGACCTCCCTGTTCGTCAACGACGAATGGAAGGTTACGCACAACCTGCGCCTTGACGCCGGCGTGCGCTACGAAATCGCCCACTACGACGTACAGGATGAAAATGTGCTGGCTGCAGGTGAGGATCTGCCGGGCGACAGTCTGACCGAAGGCGCCATTATCCCCGGCGCTTTCAATCCCGATGGCAGCGACAAGGACAACATCATCGCCAACAACTACATGCGCCGCGCAGGCACCGGCGTGTGGACGCGCAAGACGAAGACCATCAAGGAAGCGTCGTACACGGCGGGCTTCAACTACGCCTTCAACGATCACATTGCCACGTATGGGCGCTATGCCAGCGGCACCAATATGCCGACGCTGTACAGCACCGACAGCTTTGTCGACGGCGCCAGCAGACTGAGTTTCATCGAGGCCGGTGTGCGCTATATTTCGCCATTCTGGACCACGTCGGCCACGCTGTTCCACACCAAGTTCGACAACCTGTCCTTTGGCGAAACCGACCAGGCCACGGGTGCTTTCCGCCAGGTCTTTGTCAAGACACTGTCGACCGGCGTTGAACTGGAAGGCATCATCAATCCGTTCAAGCGCTTCTCGCTGGAGTATGTGGCCACCATCCAGAACGCCACCATCGACGGCATCGATCCAAATGCCGAGGAAGCGAAGCAGAATGGCAATCAGGTGATGCGCACGCCAAACATCCAGGTGCGCCTGATCCCGACGGTGCACTTTGACTTCGGCGATATATTCCTGGTGTACAGCCATATCGGCAAGCGCTACGCCGACTTTGAGAACGCGCTGGAGCTGCCGGCCTATAACGTTCTCGACATGGGCGCCGAGATCAAAATCGACAGGCACTGGAAGCTGAATGCGAAGGTGAATAATCTGACCAACTCGATCGGCCTCACCGAAGGCAATCCACGCAGCGGTTTTAATCAGAGCTCGAACGGAAGCCTGTTCTACGCGCGGCCTATCCTCGGACGCAACGCCACGGTTTCGCTGTCCTACCGCTTCTGATCTTTCCACGCAGCCGGGCGTTCGCAACGCCCGGCTTCGCCGTGTTACTCTCCCCTCAATTCGTTTCGTTCCCGCCTATGTCCATCCCTGTTCGCAAACTGCTGCTTGTCGCGGCATGCAGCGCCTCCTGGGCCGCGCAAGCGCAGCCTTCCATCAACCGCTATGGCACACCAGCCGCTGTGCGCGATTTCGACGCCGAGCAAAATCAGCGCTTCAACCCCATGTTCGATGCCGGCAGCTGGCACGGCTACCTGCTTCCTGATACGCCGACGCTAGCCGGCACATTTACCGGTCCGCTGGTGATCGCCGAGGAGTACAGCCTGTACATCGCCCCTGCGCTGGAACGGCTGGAGCTGAGCGACCGCAATACGGGCCGCACGTTCAAGCCTGAACAGGCGCGCTGGAACAGCGCCGCACGCCCCGGCGTATTGAGCCAGCGTCTGGTCTGGCCGGGATTGCAACTGGACGTGGATCTCCACTTCGTCAGCGCGAGCGGCGCGCTGGTACGCTATCGCTTGCGGAATACCTCCGGCAAATCGCTGTCGCTGCGTGCCCATTGGCAGGGCGAGCTGATGGCGCAATGGGATAGCAGCGGCACGGTGGCCGAGCGCCAGCCTGCATGGAGGCCGCGGCTGATGCGGGAGCAGCGTGGCATCAGCATCATGTTCGGCAAGGTGCGTGACGCCAGCAATATCATGACCAGTGGCAAATCGCGCTATCGCATCGAACGCAGCGTGCGCGCGCAGGACGACGTCAGTGAGCAGCGCTACGACAGCCGCGCCGACCTCCCTTTGCTGGCAGCTGGTGGCCAGCAGACCATCTACGCCGTCCACAGCTATCAGCTCGACGATACCGCAGCAGCGCGCGCTGACGCCAAACGAGCCGCTGCCCTGCTGTCCAGCCCTGCCGGCGCGGAACAAGCCATCATAGTCAGTGAAAGCCGCTGGGCCGTCTGGCAAAGCAAGCTGCCGGCATCCCCGCTGGCCGGCAAGGCACTGGAAACACTGATCGGTAACTGGCGCGCGCCGCGCGGCGCAATTTTGCACGATGCGATGGTGCCTTCCACGACGGCACGCTGGTTCAATGGCGCCTGGACCTGGGATACCTGGAAGCAGGCCTATGCGCTCGCGGCTATCGATCCTGCACTCGCTGCAAACACGGTGCGCGCCCTGTTCGACTACCAGATCCAGCCCAACGACCCGGTGCGGCCGCAAGATGCGGGAATGTTGCCGGACAATGTCTTCTACAACAAGGATGCCGAACGTGGCGGCGACGGCGACAACTGGAATGAGCGCGACACCAAACCGCCGCTGGCCGCCTGGGTGGTGTGGGAGATCTACAAGCAGTCCAACGACCGTGCCTGGCTGCAGGAGATGCGGCCCAAGCTGGAGGCATATCACTGCTGGTGGTATCGCAATCGCGACTACGACCACAATGGACTGGCCGAATATGGCGCAACCGCGCACCCGCTTCACAACGACAGCGATGGCAAGCTGCGGCTCCATGTGCAGCAAGCCGCAGGCTACGAATCGGGCATGGACAACGCGGCGCGCTTCGGCTTCATTGAGCCGGCGGCCCTGCAGCGCTATGCCGACAAAGCCCATGGCGGCGACCTGGCTGCCGCGCGAAGCGACTGGCAAGTCAGCGTGGTCGAGAATCGCGACGTCAAGGGCAAGCTGCTGGGCTACTCGATCGATCAGGAATCGGTGGATCTGAATGCCTTCCTTTATCGCGAAAAGCTGATCCTGGCTGATATCGCACAGGAGCTGGACCACGAAGGCGCAGCACGCGCCTGGCGCCAGCAAGCGGCACACTTGCGTGAGCTGATCGACGCCAGTTTCTTCGATCCCGCCAGCGGCTTCTATTACGACCGCCAGCTTGGCGGCAAGCTGCTGACCATGCGCGGACGCGGTCCGGAAGGATGGACGGCCTTGTGGGCCGGTGCTGCCGGCCAACAACAGGCCGATGCCGTCATCGCCAAAATGCTGGAACCGGCTGAATTCGGCACGCCAGTGCCGATGCCGACGGCCGCCGTCTCAAACCCATCCTATGATCCCGCTATCTATTGGCGGGGCAGGGTCTGGCTGGACCAGCTCTACTTCGGCGTGGCCGCTATGCGCCAGTACGGCTATGGTGCACAGGCCGACGCCGTGACCTCGCGTTTTGTGGCTGGAGCTGAAGGCCTGCTGGGCGATGCACCGATCCGGGAAAACTATAATCCCGTCAACGGCCATATGCAGGGCGCGACCAATTTCAGCTGGAGCGCCGCGCACCTGCTGATGCTGGCGCGCGAGGCTGCGGCGAAACCCCAGAAGAAGTAATGCCGCGCTCATACAGCCGGTACTTCCACAAGGCCCAACCCAGGAACAGGACCACGCCGCCCACGTTGTAGCCCAGCGTGAGCAGCAGGTTCTGGCCCGATGGGAAAATCGCGGCAATAAAGGCGATGCCAAAGACCGCCAGCAGTACGCCGCTGATCACCAGGCCGGTACGGCGCGATCCCATGCGGAAGTCACGCGGCAAATGATCAAGCCGCAGGCGCAAATGGAAATAGGCCGTCAGAATGATCAGTGGCGGCAATAGCGCAGTGGCAGCCGTCATATTGATCACCACACTTAGCAACTGATTCACATTGGATGATCCCAGCGCTGGGATGACCAGCAGCGGCACAACGATGCAGAATTGAATCCACGCCGCACGCTCCGGCATGTCATGGCGATTCAGCGCAATGGCGCGCTCGCCGAAAATGCCTTTCGGGATTTCCGAAAAGAGCGCCTTGACCGGCGCCGCTGTCCACACCATCAGTGTACCGAAAGAGCCCAGCAGCATGACGGCGCCAATCAAGCGGTTCAGAGGAAGCGGTGAAACATGATGATGCGCTCCCAAGGCGCCAAACACCTGGAAAATGCCGGAACTGTAGCTCAATTGTGAAGCCGGGAGATAGAGGTTGAGCACCAGCGCCGACACCGAGTACAGCACCCCGATCAGCAATCCTGCAAACACGATCGTGCGTACAAAAGTGCGTGCGCCGCCACGTACATCGTTCAGGAATACGCCAACGGATTCGGCACCACCCGCTGCGAACAGAATCCATGCCATCGCGCCCATGAAGGACCAGCTGAATGCCGGTGTCATCGCCTCGACCGTGACCGGGGCTGCTGGCGTCACGCCACCAAGCCAATCGGCCACGCTTAAGCCCACGAATCCGAACGCCATCGCCAGCACCAGCGAGCTGCCGATGGACGTCACCCGTCCTACCCATGCCGCGCCTTTGGTCGATACCCATGTGGCAAAGGCAAACAATAATATCGACAGCATCACGGTGACCAGCGGCGAGAGCTGGACTTCGTATCCCAGCCAGGCGTAGGAGGAATACACCAGGATGTTGGGCAGCACGGAGGTAAAGTAAAACAGGTTGACGAACCAGTAGCAGTAGGCGCCGACAAAGGCCCACTTGTCGCCCATCGAAGACCGAATCCACTGGTAGATGCCGGACTTGGCGTCCTTATTCAAACTGACGAATTCGGCGATGATGAGCACATAGGGAATGAAGAAAGTTGCGGTCGCAAACAAGAAAGATGGCACCGCCACCATGCCGATGGCGATATTGCTGTTGACGACATTTCGGATATTGAAGATGGCTGCCACTGCCATCGAAAGCAGCATGAAACGGCCAATTTGCGTGTTGCCGGATGTCGCCATGTTCAACTCACTTATTGTGGAAAGTCGCGCCTTCTATCGTCACCATCAGGATCATCTTGCGCAGATGGTCCGCGCCGAGCGGCCGGTAGGCGTGGTCGTTATCGAAGATCAGCAGCTGGCCGGGACCGGCGGTAAGGCTGCCGGTGGCCTCGCCGTTGAAGGTTTCGCGGTCTGTCTCGTCGCTATAGGCTGACTGTCTGAGCAAGGCGCGCTTGGGCGTATAGGCGACCGTCTCGCTACCCGACAGGTAATAATGGATCTCCACATAGCGCCTGTTGCCGGTGAAGCAGGGCGCGGCAGCAACCGGGCCATCCACCAGACGGTAGACCAGCGAATCACCAATCGAATGACACACGCCGGGCTTCAGCCTGGGCAGGTTGGCGATGGCCTCCAGGCAGCGCCGCCATTTCTTTTCCGAGTGGTAGCGCTGGCGAAATTCTTCCACGCTATTCAGGATCATCACAGGCCATCCTCCCCATGCAGCGGCGACAAATACAGGCTGTAGTTGAAAGGCGCCATATATACCCGATAGGAATCGAGCACTTCGGAACCCCAGGAGTTGGAGCCAAGCCCGCTCATCTTGTGATCCAGATTAACGGTCCAGTAATCGTCTTCGCGCAGTGCATTGTCGTGCCGCGCGGCCGCAATCTGCCCGGCGCTGTAAGGCCAGACGCTGAAATGGACGCCTTGCGGCGCATCGACGCGCAAACCCTTGCCGTGACTGCCGCGCAGCGTTGCCCAGGTCACGTCCATGCGGTTGCCATTGTCCTGCGGCTTGGGATAATGCTCGAACATGCCGGCCGCGTCGCTGCTGTAGCGGTCGATGATGCTGCATGCCCTGCTGTCCGGGTAGTTCTCACCGGGGCCGCGGCCGAAGTATTCGACCTGCTCCAGTTGGCGGTGCAGTCCCAGTGACATGCCGATCTTCGGGATCATGTCCTTGAAACCTCCATACGGTACGCCGGACAAAGTCAGTTGCAGGCGTCCCCCACCATCAACGCAGTAGTGATAGCGGCAGCGCATGCCGTAACCCAGCACCGGCGGCGCGATCTGGCAGTCGACAATGACCTCCACCATCGCGCCGTTGCGCACAACTTCCATGCTGCGCAGATGCTCTTGCAGGATGTTCAGGTGCTGCGGCAGCCACAGGGCCTCGTTTTCCTGCTTGTGGTTGTCGATGCAGGGTTTGCAGAACGTCAGCTGCGGTGCACTCGCGAGCAGGGGCGCACCATGCGCCACCCATTCCTTGAGTTTTCCCGTGAGCTTGCAGAACACCATATGAAAGGCAGCGCCTTCGACACGCCAGTCGAGACGGCGCTCGACCAGCACCGGAGCCGCACCGCCGGCGGGCGCCTGCGGCGGCCGCACGGGAAGCGATGGCAATGCAAACTGATATATCGCCAGCTCGTGCTGTGCGGCGCTGTACGCAGTTGCCTCTTCGCGCAGCACGCGCACGTTCAGATATCGCTGACCACCAGCCTGTGGCGCAGCCGGGATATCGATTTCCAGACGCCCGCCGGGCGGAACTGACGGCAGCTTCACACTCTGCATGTCAAGCTTCTCGCCATCGGCCTTGGTCTCAATGAGCAATGAAATGCCATCAAGGCTGCTGAACCAGTAGCGATTCTCCACTTCCAACCTGCCGGCGGCGGCGTCGACGGCGCGTACCTTTACTGGCGCGATGACCTGCTTGTATTCACGCAGGCCGGGACCGGGGCGCTGGTCGGGATAGATCAATCCATCACAGCAGAAATTCCCGCTATTCGGGTTGTCGCCATAATCACCGCCGAATGCATAAAACGCCCGCCCCGGTACCTCCGGCCGCAGGATGGCGTGATCGCACCACTCCCAAACGTAGTGGCCCTGCAAATGCGGATGGCGATCCATCACCGCCTGGTATTCGCTCAGGCCACCTGGCCCATTGCCCATGGCGTGGGCGTATTCGCACAGGATGCGCGGCTTGTCCATCGGGTACTCGCCGAAGGCGTTCATCATTTGCACGCGCGAGTACATGGTGCTGACCACGTCGCATACTTCGGCGTCCCGGTCCTCTTCGTAATGGATCAGGCGCGTTGGATCAATCTCGCGGCAGCGCGCCGCCATTGCACGGATATTGCAGCCGTAGCCGGACTCGTTCCCCAGCGACCAGATGATGATGGACGGATGATTCTTTTGCGCGTGCACGTGGCGTTCGATGCGGTCAACAAAAGCCGCTTCCCAGGCCGGATCGTCGGTAATCTGGCTCAGATTGCCGATGTTGACGAAGCCGTGGGTTTCCACATCCGTCTCGGCCATCACGAACAGCCCATACTGGTCGCATAGCTCGTAGAAGCGCGGATCGTTGGGATAATGTGCGGTACGAACGGAATTGATATTGTGCTGCTTCATCAGCACGATATCCTGCTCGACACGCGCCATGGCCACCGCGCGTCCTCGCAGGTGGTCGTTGTCGTGGCGGTTCACGCCGTGCAGTTTCAGGTAGTGGCCATTCACCAGCATCAAGCCGTCGCGCACCTTTACTTCGCGGAAGCCGACACGCAGCGGCACAACTTCCAGCAACAAGCACGCTTCGTCGTACAGGCTGATCTCCAGCCGGTAGAGATAGGGATCTTCGGCGTTCCATTGGCGTGGCGCCGAGACGGCAGTTTCCCAGGCCAGTGTGTTGCCAGCGCCACGTTGTACTGCGTGATTGCCGTCGTACAGCGTCCACTCGACTTGCCAGCCGGCGGCGGCGGAAACCGCAATCGCGCACGACAGTCGCGCGTCGCAGCAGGCTTCGTCAAAGCGGGTTTGTACGCACACATCCTGCAGGTGGATGGCGCCCTTGCCGATCAGGTAGACGTCGCGGAAGATCCCGGCGGTCCACCACATATCCTGATCTTCAAGATAGCTTGAATCCGCCCATTGCAGCACGCGTACGCTGAGCAGGTTTTGGCCTTCGGCCAGCAGCGCAGTGATGTCGAATTCGGCAGCCAGCCTGCTGCCCTTGCTCATGCCAGCATAATTGCCGTTGACGTAGATTTCGAAATAGGTTTCCACGCCATCGAAGCGCAGGATCACGCGTTCGCCGCGCCATTCCGGACCAAGCGTCCAGCGGCACTGGTAAGCGCCGGTAGGATTGGACGATGGCACATATGGCGGGTCCACCGGGAAAGGCATGCCGTCGTCGGTGTACTGCAGCTGGCCGTGGCCTTGCATCTGCCACATACGGGGGACTGCGATTTCGCCCCAGTTTTCCATGTATTCGCTGTAGAACTGCGCCGGCACTTCGAGCGGATGTCCAAAGTAAGCAAAGCGCCACGATCCGCTCAGCGACAGGAAACGGCGGCTGTGCTCACGCTGAAACGTGCGCGCAGTTTCGGCATCCTCGTAGGCGAAAAAATAGGCGTGCGGAGGCAGCCGGTTTTCCTCCAGCAGCTGGGGGTTCTCCCACTTGTTCACGGTTTACGCCGATCCGGCCAGGCCGCCACCGTCCACCACCAGCGCGTCGCCGGTGACAAAGGAAGCACGCTCAGAGGCGAGGAACAGCACGGCTTGCGCGATCTCGGGCGGCTTACCAACTCGCATCAGCGGCCGGCCTGCACCTGCCGCTACCAGTGCGGTTTCCTCAAGTCCCAGCTGGCGCGCTTCGTTGCGCAGCATGGGTGTATCCGTATCGCCGGGGCAGACGCAGTTGACGCGGATGTTCTGCGAGCCGTGATCCACAGCCATGGCCTTGGTCATGATGACCACCGCACCTTTGGAAGCGCAATAGGACACGGCATCCTTGCCGCCCACCAGCCCCCATCCCGATGCGGTGTTGATGATGCTGCCGCCGCCTTGCTGCTGCATGACCGGCACAGCATATTTGCACATCAGGAAAATCGATTTGACGTTAACCGCCATGACCTGATCCCATTCCTGTTCGGTGGTGTCGATCACATTGGCGCGGCGGGTAATGCCCGCGTTGTTGAACAAAACATCGAGACGGCCGTAGCGCGACACGGCCGCGGCCACTGCCGCCTCACAATCCGCTGCCTGCGCGACGTCAGCGCGGATGAAAGAAGCGTGGGCGCCCGCTGCCGTCAATGCCGCAACCGCCAGTTCGCCCGCTGCGCCATCGCGGTCCGCGATCAGCAATGTTGCGCCTTCACGCGCGAACAACTCCGCCGTGGCGCGTCCGATGCCTGATGCACCACCCGTGATCAATGCCACCTTGCCTGCCAATTCACCTTGCTGCATGTGCCGTCTCCAATTTATAGCTTATGCACCATGCTGCGCCTTTTTCACCTCTGCTGGCAAATGAATACTCTGCATAGAATGCATAAGGCCAGCTAATGCATGCTGCGCTTTTTTACTCAGCCCGGAGTGGCAAACACCGGGTCCGGCAAGCCTTGCACACTGGGCGCTTCCGGGGCACCGTCCATGTCGAGAATGATGATTTCGTTGTCACCTTTGCGAAGCCATGGTCCGGGCACGAACAGGCTTTGCTGCGGGCCGATGCGCCAGTAGCGCCCCAAATGGTGGCCGTTGATCCAGACATGGCCTTTGCCGAGGGCGCGCATATCCAGGAAGGTGCTGGCGGGGGCAGCGACGTTGAAATGGCCACGCCAGAACGTGGGGCCGCGTTTCGCTGGTATGCCGCCTGCAAAATGCAGGGCTGACAAATCGGTCATCGGCATAGGGAACACTTCCCAGTCGAGCAGGGGCTTTCCGGACAGTGAAACCGACCGTGTGAGACCTTTGCGCTCGTCGGCCAGCATTGGGCCGAAATTGACACGCCCCATGTTCTCCACCACCACATCCAGTGTGCTGCCGGCTTTGAGATTGATGTCAGTCACGTGCTCGTCGCGCCGGCGGTCCATGGTGGCGATGGTGGCGCCGTCATCCAGCACGTGTGCGTAGTCGCGCACCGCGCCCAGATCCAGCTTGCCCGATGCGCCGTCAACGAAACGTTTGCGGTAGACGATGAAACCATAGCCCTGCCCATACGCCTCCATATTGCGGGCCAGCTGGGACGCAATGGGCTTAGGCAGCGCATCGACCAGCGCCACGGATTCGTCCAGCGCAAAGCGCGGCACTGCGATGGGGGGTACGGTTTGCACCGGCAGGTCGGGCAAATGCTCGCCAGGCGCCAGATGGCGTTCGATAGCGGCGCGGATTGCAAAGAACTTGGGCGTGGGCCGGCCGGCTTCGTCGATGGCGGCGTCGTAATCGTAGCTGGTGGTGTCGGGCTGGTAGGTGCTGCCCTGGCCGTTGGCGCCGGGCTGCCAGCCGAAACTGGTGCCGCCATGCGCCATGTACAGATTGAAGGAAATGCCTTGTCCGAGCATCCAGTCCACTGCATCGGCGGCCTGCTTGGGATTGGTCTGGTGGTGACGCTCGCCCCAGTGGTCGAACCAGCCGGCCCAGTATTCACCGGCCATGCGCGGCACATGCTGGCGGAACGTGGCCAGGTGAGCAAAGGCTTCCTTCACATCGTCCACGTTACCGTCGAAATTGACGACAGCGGTCACGCCAGGCAGGGTACCGTGATCGAGCAGGGTGGGATCGGGTCCGTCCGATGTGAATAGCGGGAGGTCGAATCCCGCATCGCGCAGCTGCTTCTGGATAGTGGCCATGTAAGCGTGATCTTCGCCATACGAGCCATATTCGTTTTCCACCTGTGTCATCAGGATCGGTCCTCCGCGCGAGGACAACAGCGGCGCCACTTCCTGCGCAACGCGCTTGAAGTAGCGGGCAGTCGCATCCAGGTAGCGCGGGTCCATGCTGCGGACACGCAGGCCGGGCGTACGCAGCAGCCATGCGGGGAAGCCGCCGAAGTCCAGCTCCGCGCAGACGTAAGGACCGGGACGCAGCACAACATTCAGTCCAACTTCCTGTGCCGTGCGCACGAAGGCGGCGAGATCAAGGTTGTCGCTGAAATCGAAATGGCCAGGCTCTGGCTCATGCAGATTCCAGAACACATAGGTGGTGATCGTATTCAAGCCCATGGCGCGGGCCTGCTGCAGGCGCTCGCGCCAGAACGCACGGGGAATGCGGGCGTAGTGCATGTCGCCGGCGCGGATCACATACGGCTTTCCATCCAGTTCGAAGTGGTCGCCAGCCACCGCGAAATGCGGCATGGCCGCTTGTGTGCTCAACGCCGCCATCATGATGCCCAGCGCCGCCAGCTGCTTTATTCCCGTGTATCGCAACGTCGTCTCCTCGATTTTTTTTTGCGCTAAAACGCAAGCAGTGGCGGGCGGTCACTTTCGTTTTTCGCCCGCCACTAAAGGAGTTATACCTTATCAGACGTTGTGGTCAGTTCGCCAGCCTTGATTGCACTCATCAGACCAAGCAGGGTGCTGAAGGCGTTGTTGTCGGCACCGCCCATTTGCACTTGCGGGACCAGCGGGACCTTCGCAGCTTCGAAGGCTTCGGCCAGGCGCAGCATCACGGTTTGCATCAGCTGCTTGTCGGCGCCTTCACCTTGCATCGCTTCGGACTTGGCGTGAATTGCTGCTGCTTCCGCTTCGCCGACGGAGCGGATTGCGGAAGCGCGGCCGGAACCCTCCACTTCCTGCTTGAAGCGTTCGGCCTGTGCCAGCGCTTCGATTTCCTGGCGGCGCTTCTCGGCCGCCTTCACGTTGGCAGCGCCCTGGTTTTCCTTGATCGAGATATCGACCAGCGATCCGGTCAGCTCTTTTTGTTTGGCGGCGCGCTGTTCGGCTTCGTTCAGTTCGCGCTCCTTGTCGGCGGCGATCTGCTTCTGCGCGAACGTTTCGACCTGCTCGCGTGCGATCTGGCGGTCACGCAGCTGGGCCATGATGTTCTCGATCTTGTTGTCGCCTTGCTGTGGCTTCGGTGTGCCGATCAGGACCTCCTGGAACTCCAGCGAATAGGCCTGGAAGCGCAGCTTCATGTCTTCCGACGCGTTATGCTGCAATTCGCTGCGCGACTGGATCAGTTCAATGAAGGTCTTGGTTTGCGAGACGTTTTTGAAGTATGACGACACCATCGGGTCCAGCGTCTGTTCCACCAGTTGCGCTACATTGCCGAAACGCTGCACCACCATTGGCGCCTTGCGATAGTCGATGTGCACCACGACCGACAGCGGCAACTGCGGTTCAAAAGCGTCCTTGGTGATGAGCGTAATCTCGCGCAGATTCTTATCGAAGCTGGAGCCGCTCTCGCCGGACTTCCACATCAGCACAAAGTTCGTGGTCGGCACCAGCTCGATCTTGCCGGCGTAAGTGTTGAATGCGTACTTGCCCGGCATGAGCGGATCACGCCACACGCCGCGGCAGCCGCTTTCCACCAGCTCGCCGTGCGTGTATTCGGTGCCGGATAAGTCGGTGCCCTTATGGCCGGTGTACGACACCACCACGCCCACAAAGCCGACCGGGATCACGGTCTTCCTGATGAATTCCACCGTCGCAAACAGGCGGTTGATGAAGTAAGTACCCTCTACCAGCACGCGTTCCTGGCGGCCGCGGCGGCCACCAGCGGCAAGGAATTTTTCAGGCTCCTGGAAGGCGTTGTGGGTGTCGCCTACATCCGGCGCCAGCAGCTCGTCCTTCAGCAGGCCGGGACCGTCCTGCACCGTCACCACGGCCAGCTGATCGGAATCGTGCGAGCCGGTGGTTTCCTTGATCACGACCGGTGTGAAGCCGCTGCGCTCATCGAGCAGGCCACGCATTTGCTCGTAGTAGATTTTTTCTTTCGCGTCGAGCGACATCGAATATGTCGCTTCCTCCGTCATCACGACGAACAAAGCGGGATTGATGATGTGCGTACCTTCGCGCAGGATCATGCGCTGCGGGCCTTTCTGGCCGCCGTTGCTGAGGAAAGCGCGCACGTCGCGGAAATCGCTGGTGCGCGAATTGTCGGCCAGGGTCTGTCCGGCGGGCAGGTCGATGCCGTCGCGCGCGAAGACGTAGCCGATGGTGCCCTGTGTGACGGACACCATGGGATGAATGTGGACGCGGTATTGGAAGGGCGCGAAGAAGTGGAAGCCACCACGAATGAGTTCAGGCTGCAGGCCCGCTTCGCCGTTCAGGGCGAGCAGTCCGCTTTGCACGGAGCCGGAAGAGCTCCAGAGTTTTTCAACGACGCCGATGCGGTCGTTAGGGATGTACTTGATAACGCCAGATACCAACAACAGCAGCAACAGAGCCAGCAAAGCTGCTGCAACTACGATGATGCCAAATAGCGGGGTTGACATACAAACCTTTCGGTTGTGGATAAGACTGGAAATACGGATGCGTCGCGGCGACGCAGTGGGCGCGCGCGAACGTCAGCGGCGCGGCGGTGCCGTGACAGGCAAATTCGAGGGGAGTGGGCGGGCATGAACCGGCCGGGGCAGAGGGTGCGCGGAAGGCGCGAAAAGCGCAGGTGACACCAGATCAAACACGATTTTTGTTGTTGCTCTTCAGTGAGTGCTTGAAATCATTCTGGCACAAGTTTGTGAAAATTTAAAGGCCTGAATAAAGGTCGATGATGCCCCGCTTCAGCGCGATGGTGACAGCATGCGTGCGGTCGTTGGCAGTCAACTTCGACAGAATGCTCTTCATATGACTTTTCACTGTCTGTTCCGAAATGTCCATCTTGCGCGCGATGCGCTTGTTCGAATTGCCGTGGGCCGCATGCTGCAGGACTTCGGTTTCGCGGCCGGACAGCAGGCATTCCGGCAGACCGCCAATCGTTCTGGTTTCCATATCTGAGCAATCTTAGCGGCCTCATATCGTTTGAGAAGTAAAGTGGATTGGACGCAGCGTTCGACAAATACAAACGATGACATGTCATATGTTTGCGTTACCATTCAAACCCCAAGCGAACCCCAGGACAAGGCAATGTTGGACTTGAAGGATGTGTTTTTCTTTGTGCAGGTCGTTGACCGAGGTGGATTCACCGCCGCGAGCGAGGCCCTTGGCCTGCACAAGTCCACACTCAGTCATCGCATCAAGGAACTGGAATCGTCGCTGGGCGTGCGCCTGCTGAACCGTACCTCGCGGCAGTTCGGCGTGACCGAAGTGGGTGCGGAGTTTTACCAGCACGCGTTGACACTATTGGAAAGCTCGCACTGTGCGGAGGAAGCGATGCGCCAGCGGCTGGCGGAGCCGAGCGGTATTATCCGCATCACTTCACCGGTGGAGATCTCGCAATATCTTTTGCGGGAAGCCTTGCCGCGTTTTCTGAGCCTGCACCCCAAAGTCACCATTCAGGAGAATGCGACCGACCGGCTGGTGGACATCGTCGGCGAGGGCTTCGACCTTGCGCTGCGCGGCCACAGCTCGCGCCTGCAGGATTCGGAACTGGTGCAGCGTCCCATCGCCGAAGCGCCCTGGTGCCTGTTCGCCGGGCCGGGATACCTGGAACGGCATTCGGAGCCGGACGATCCGGAGTGCCTTGGCTTGCACAGCATTGTGTCGATTGTCCGCAAAGGGCCGCCGCAATGGAAAATGCACGGGCCGAATGGACGTCAGCAAACGGTGGCGTTCACACCGCGCTTCCAGAGCAATAATCTGATTTCCCTGAAAGAGGCAGCCTGCTCCAATGTCGGCGTGGCCGCCCTGCCGGGTTATATCTGCCGCGACGAATTGGAAAAGGGGACCTTGCGCCACATCCTGCCGGGCTGGATCGCATCGGAGGCGCGTATCTCGGCACTGATCCCATATCGCAAAGGCCGCCTGCCGGCAGTGCGTTCCTTCGTCGATTTTCTCGCGGCGGAACTGCCCAAAGTAACCGCCTTCGATCTGGGATGAAGGCGGTCATGCCTGCTTACTTGCGCAGCGAGCGGCTGTAGTTGATGCCGACGCCCCACGAACCGCCGTGCTCCGTCACGATCTTGGTGACGGCGTCATAGGTCGCCTGGTTGCTCCAGTCGTATTGCAGTTCGGAGATCACGCCGATCCAGGTCATTGGGCGTGCGCCCGCTTGCACCATACGCTGAATACCCAGCTGATGTGCTTCGACGCTGGAGCCGCCGGAGGCATCGGCCACGAAGTAGACCTCATAGCCCGCTTCAATTGCGGACAGCACCGGCAGGGCCAGGCACAACTCCGTCCAGGTTCCGGCGAAGATCAGCTTCTTGCGGCCGGTCTTCTTCACGGCATCGACGATGCGCTTGTCGGCCCATGCGTTCAGCGACGTGCGGTCATACACTTCCTGGTCCGGGAACACGTTGCGGATTTCGGGGATCAGCGGACCGGTGAAGGTATTGGCAGCCACCGTGGTCAGGATGGTGGGGATACCGAAGGCCTTGGCGGTTTTGGCCAGCGCTTCGACGTTGTTGATGATCGTCTGGCGGTCGTGCGAGGCGATGCCGAAGATGGTTTGCGGCTGGTGGTCGATCAGGATGAGGACGGAGTTGTCCTTGGTGATGAGTTCACGGCTCTCCTTGGCATAGCCTGGCTGCGGGGCAGCTGCGAAGGTTGGTGAGGCCGGCAGCGCCGCGGCAACGAACGCAATAGCGACAGCTGCCGCGATCCGGCGAACTTCTTTAAGCTTCATGTGTTGATCCTTTTTTTGGAAACGGTCGGCCGTTACGACCCGGGAGAAGATCGGCGGATCTGATTATGTCCAACACATTCACGCTTGCAGAGCCATCCCGCTCGGACGCAGCGTTTGGATTTCACCAACGATTACAAGGCTTACTTTGACGGCACGGCGTTGGCCGCCGTGATGTCATCGCCCTCGATGCGGCGCGCTGCCAGCTCCGACGTCACGATGGTCAACGCGAACAACACGACTGCGAAGTAGCCGAGATTGTGTCCGCCCAAAACATGCAGGCCTGCGGCGCCCAGCACGCCTGCCGCCGTCACGCCAAGATAGGTTGCTGCGGTGTTGAGGCCAAGGACCACAGGCGCAATGGTTGGGGCGATGTTCACCAGGCGATATTGCTGGGGGCCGATAATGCCCCATCCCGCCACGCCCCACACACCGATAGCAATGACCGCCGACCACAGATGGCCGCTTGCCAATGGCAGCAGCGCCATGTCGACGACGAGCACGGAGAGCATGCCGATCAGCACCCAGCGTGGGCCGAATTTATCCAGCAGGCGAGACAAGGCCACATTGGTCACCGTTCCGCCAGCGCCCCACAGCACCAGCAGCGCACCAAACAAAGCGGTGCTGGTCAGAATGCGATCGAAGACCACGGAGAAGTAGGTGTAGATCACGAAATTGCCGGCCATGGCCAGTAGCGTGGTGATCAGCACCAGGCCGACCCGCGCGTCACTCAACGGTGCAAGGCGCGCCGACAGGCTCACTTTCGGCGGCATCGGAATGTCTTTCAGCAGAATGGAGATGCCGGTCGCAGCGATCAGACCGACTGCCGAGACGAACACCATGGTCCAGCGCCAGTCACCCAGGCCGCCGATGACGGTGCCCATGGGCGAGCCCAGTGCGGTCGCAGCAGTCAGTCCGGCAACGATGATGGTCAACGCCTGGCCGCGTTGTTCGGGTTTGACGATCATTGCGCCGGTGCCGGTGGCAGTTGGCGCGTACATTGCGGCGCCCAGTCCAGCCAAAGCACGCGACAGCAGGGCGATGGTGAAGTTTGGCGCCACGGCCGTCACCAGGTTGGCGACGATGAAGGTGGCCAGACCGGACAGCATCAGTTTTTTCCGTGGCACGGAGGCGGCCAGCGCCGCGATGGTCGGCGACAGCAGGGCGTAGGCAATGGCGTACACCGTGGTCAGCTGTCCGGCCAGACCGGCATTGACGTTGAAGGCATGCGAGATTTCGGGTAAAACACCGGCAACCACAAAGCTGTCCGTCCCCAGCGCAAACATTCCTAAAGCCAGTATCAATAGGCGCTTATCCATGGTCATGAGTCCTTAATTTTAGATGACGACACTTCACTAACCTGGCTAATAATAGGACTCGCAATCTAAAAAGTCAAAGGATAGATGATGACCTTGCACTAAAAAATAGAATGGCTATGATGTAGCCATGATCAGCAGGAGCAGCGCATGAAGAAATCGAAAGTGGAAACCGCAGAAACCCGGAAGCGAATCGTCGAGATCGCAGCCAAGGCATTCCGGAAACAGGGTATCGAGGCCACCGGCGTGGCGCAGATCATGGCGACGGCTGGGCTGAGCCATGGCGGCTTTTATCGCCACTTCAGCTCCAAAGATCAGCTGGTTACCGAGGCGATGTCTGCGTCCGATAAGAATCTGCTGAGGGATTCCAAAGCTGCCGCCGACCAAGGCGCCAAGGCTATGCTGAGCGTCTTCCATGACTACATGACGAAGGACTATCGCGACAATATGGAAGATGGCTGTCCGCTGGCGGCCATGGGCAGCGAACTGGTGCGCGCAGCCGGGGAAACGCGGCATGTGGCGACCAATAATTTCAAGAAGATTATCGAAACAGTCTCACCCTTCATGCTGGAGCACGATGGCGAAGAGCGCAGCGATGTGGCGCTCAGTCTCATCACCAATATGGTCGGCGCGCTGACGGTTGCGCGCATGGTCGACGATCCGGAATTTTCCGACCGGATTCTGGAAATCACGCAACGCCGTATTGCCCGCTCTATCGATATGCGTGCTGCGCCATCAGCGCCACCACCCAATCGATGAACACGCGCAGCTTTTTGCTGATGTGGCGGTTGGCGGGGAAAGCAAGGTAGAGCGGCATCGGATCGATGCGCCAGAGCCGTCAGCGTGACCTTGGCTGTATGGTTTCCAGTTTGAGATCAAGGTGATCGCCAAACCACAGGCGTAAAGCCAGTGGCTGCCACATCGTGGCAGCCACTTGGGTCTGGCCTTGGGTTCTGAATGAAAAAAAGCCCCGTAACGCGAAGTTACGGGGCTTTTTGCTATTGAAAGTTCCGGATCAGAACGGAATATCGTCATCCATGTCCGAGAAATTCGGGGCTGGACGGGCAGCCGGACGTGGTGCCGGCGCTGGTGCAGCTTGAGGACGTGGGGCTGGACGGGCTGGAGGCGCGTCGTAACCGCCGCCGCCCATATCGTCCATGCCGGCGTCGCCGCCCATGCCTTGACGGCCGCCCAGCATTTGCATCTGCTCGGCGATGATGTCGGTTGCGTATTTCTCTACGCCGTCTTTATCGGTGTACTTGCGGGTCTGCAGACGGCCTTCGACGTAGACGGAAGAGCCTTTCTTCAGGTATTGGCCAACGATTTCCGCCAGGCGGCCGAAGAAGGAGATGCGGTGCCACTCGGTCAGTTCTTTCTGCTCGCCGGTGTTGCGGTCCTTGCTGCGGTAGGAGGTCGCAACAGCAATGTTGGCGATTGCATCACCGCTAGGCATGTAGCGAATCTCCGGGTCACGGCCCAGGTTGCCGACGATGATGACTTTGTTAACAGATGCCATGTATTACTCCTGCATTGAAATTGGGCTAAACGGGGATTATATACAGGCGCGGTCCCCCGCCTACCTTTTTTTGACGGACCCAAGCAGCATTCCTCTATCACTGGTATTATATACAGTATTTGCCTCATCCAACTGATCCAGCTCAAAAGGCTTCGCTAAATGGAAGAAATCCGCATCCGCGGCGCGCGCACGCATAACCTCAAGAACATCAACCTCGATCTGCCTCGCAACAAGCTGATCGTGATCACAGGTCTTTCCGGTTCCGGCAAGTCTTCGTTGGCGTTCGACACGCTGTACGCAGAAGGCCAGCGCCGCTATGTGGAATCGCTGTCGGCCTATGCCCGCCAGTTCCTGCAACTGATGGAAAAGCCGGACGTGGATCTGATCGAAGGTCTGTCCCCAGCCATCTCCATCGAGCAGAAGGCGACTTCGCACAACCCGCGTTCGACCGTGGGCACCGTGACCGAGATCCACGACTACCTGCGTCTGTTGTACGCACGCGTCGGTACGCCTTATTGCATCAACCATCCGGACCACGCGCTGTCGGCGCAGTCGGTGTCGCAGATGGTGGATGCCGTGCTGGCCATGCCGGAAGGTACCAAGCTGATGATCATGGCGCCGGTGGTGGCCAACCGCAAAGGCGAGCACGCCGACCTGTTCGAGCAGATGCAGGCCCAGGGCTTCGTGCGCTTCCGCGTGCAGAGCGGCACCCATGACGCAAAGATCTACGAAGTCGACGATCTGCCGAAGCTGAAGAAAACCGAGAAGCACACCATCGACGTGGTGATCGACCGCGTGAAGGTAAACCCGGAGATCAAGCAGCGCCTGGCCGAAAGCTTCGAGACTGCGCTGCGCCTGGCCGACGGCCGCGCCATGGTCTACGAAATGGACACCGGCGCCGAGCATGTGTACTCGAACAAGTTTGCCTGCACCACCTGCGGCTATTCGCTGCAGGAGCTGGAACCGCGCCTGTTCTCCTTCAATAACCCGATGGGCGCCTGCCCCGAGTGCGATGGCCTGGGCCATATCGAGTTCTTCGATCCGAAGCGCATCGTGGCCTTCCCTAATCTGTCGCTGGCATCCGGCGCAGTGAAGGGCTGGGATCGCCGCAACCAGTTCTACTACTCGATGCTGACCGCACTGGCCGCCTTCTATGATTTCGATCTGGATACGCCGTTCGAGAAGCTGCCCGCGAAAGCGCAGGAAGTGGTGCTGCACGGTTCCGGCAAGACCGCCATCCCATTCGCCTACATCAATGAGCGCGGCCGCACAGTGGTGAAAGAGCACAGCTTCGAAGGCGTGGTGAACAACCTCTCGCGCCGCTACCGCGAGACGGATTCGATGGCGGTGAAAGAAGAACTGGCGAAGTTCATCAACGAGAAGAAGTGCCCGAGCTGCGAAGGCGCGCGCCTGCGCGTGGAAGCGCGTCACGTGAAGATCGGCACCGGCAAGCAGGAGCGATCGATTTACCAGATCGCCGAGAAGCCGCTGCGCGATTCGCTGAGCTACTTCGAACAGCTGAAACTGAAGGGCGCGAAGAAGGATATCGCGGACCGCGTGATCAAGGAGATCGTGTCGCGCCTGTCTTTCCTGAACAATGTGGGTCTGGATTACCTGTCGCTGGACCGCAGCGCGGACACGCTGTCCGGCGGCGAGGCGCAGCGTATTCGTCTCGCTTCGCAGATCGGTTCCGGCCTGACCGGCGTGATGTACGTGCTGGACGAACCATCCATCGGCCTGCACCAGCGCGACAACGATCGCTTGATCGACACGCTGAAGCACCTGCGCGACATCGGCAATTCCGTGCTGGTGGTGGAGCATGATGAAGATGCCATCCGCACCGCCGACTACATCGTGGACATGGGCCAAGGCGCAGGCGTGCATGGCGGCGACGTAATCGCCTCCGGCTCGCTGAAAGACATCCTGAAGAACAAGCAGTCGCTGACTGCGCAATACCTGAACGGCACGCTGAAGATTGAAGTGCCGAAGAAGCGCCACCAGGCAGACCCGCAGCGCCAGCTGACCATCAAGGGCGCGACCGGCAATAACCTGAAGAAGGTGAACCTGTCGCTGCCGGTTGGCTTGCTGACCTGCGTGACCGGCGTTTCCGGTTCCGGCAAATCGACGCTGGTGAATGACACCCTGTACCCGGCCCTGTCGCGCCACCTGTATGGTTCGCAGACCGAACCGGCGCCGCATGAGTCCATCAGCGGCCTGGAATACTTCGACAAGGTGATCTCGGTCGACCAGGCGCCGATCGGCCGCACGCCGCGTTCGAACCCGGCGACTTACACCGGCGTGTTCACGCCGATCCGCGATCTGTTCGCGACGGTGCCAACCTCGAAAGAGCGTGGCTACTCAGCCGGCCGCTTCTCCTTCAACGTGAAGGGCGGCCGCTGCGAAGCGTGCCAGGGCGATGGCGTGATCAAGGTCGAGATGCACTTCCTGCCGGACGTGTACGTGCCTTGCGATGTCTGCCACGGTAAGCGCTACAACCGCGAAACGCTGGAAGTGCACTACAAAGGCAAGAGCATCACCGAAGTGCTGGAAATGACGGTCGAAGATGCGCACGAGTTCTTCAAGGCCGTACCGGTCATCGCGCGCAAACTGCAAACCCTGCTGGATGTGGGCCTCGGATACATCAAGCTGGGACAGTCGGCCACCACGCTGTCCGGTGGCGAAGCGCAGCGCGTGAAGCTGTCGCTGGAATTGTCCAAGCGCGATACGGGCCGCACGCTGTACATCCTGGACGAGCCGACCACCGGTCTGCACTTCCACGATATCGACCTGCTGCTGAAGGTGATCCACCGTCTGCGCGACCAGGGCAATACATTGGTGATCATCGAGCACAATCTGGACGTGATCAAGACCGCGGACTGGATCGTGGACTTGGGTCCGGAAGGTGGTGCGGGCGGTGGCCAGATCATCGCAAGCGGTTCGCCGGAAGAAGTATCGAAGAATGCGGCTTCTGTCACCGGCAAGTACCTTGGTCCGTTGTTGAAAAAATGACGCACTGATGCTGCCCGCGACGTGTGCGCGGCTCAGCCAGTATTACAATGAAAGGCGCGCTTTTAAGTGCGCCTTTCTCTTTTTCAGGGGTCGCCATGCGTCGCCTGTTACTACTGGTTCTCGTGTTCGCGTTGCGCACCGCACACGCCGACACGATTTACTACTCTTCCCCGCCCGCCCTGGAGGATGGCCGCTCGGATTTTGGTCTGACCTTGCTGCAACTGGCACTGGCCAGGGCCGGCAGCACGCATCGCGCGGAATTGTCGCCGGTCTTTCGCCAGCAGAATCGCGCGATCGCGGAGCTGGTTGGTAACACCGGCACGATCCAGGTGCTGGGCACCATGACTTCCATTGAGCGCGAAGAGCAGCTGCTGCCAGTGCGTATACCGATTTCAAAAGGCCTGATCGGCTGGCGCATTCTGCTGGTGAATGACCACCAGCGCGACGCGCTGCGCGATGTGCGCGATCTCGCCGGTTTGCGCCATGTGCACATGGCGGTGGGCGAGCATTGGCCGGACCTGGACATCATGCGCAGCAATGGCCTGGCGCCGGACCCGGTGGCCAGTTATGGCAGGTTGTTCAGCATGCTGAAGGCGCACCGGATTGATGCGGTGCCGCGCTCGGTCATGGAGATTTGGTCCGAGTTGAAGGAGTTTCCGGAATTGGCTGCGGAGCCTTATCTGCTGCTGCGCTATCCGGCGGCCGATTACTTTTTCGTCAGCCGCGCCAATCCGGAGCTGGCAGAAGAAATCCGGCGCGGCCTGGAGATTGCGCAAGCGGATGGCTCGTTCGACCGCCTGCTGCTGGCTTATTACGGCAAGCTGCTGGCGGGCGCGAATCTGGCGCAGCGGCGCGTGATCGAGTTATCCAATCCTACCCTGCCACCACTCACGCCCATCGCACGCAAGGAGCTGTGGCTGACGCTTGATGATTTGCTCAAGCGTTGATACGGCGAATCGATGATCCGCCCTACGCACCGGTTTCAGGGCTGCGCCCCGGCGTAGAGCGGGTCATTGACCCGCCATGCACATCATGCGGCCTGGCGCGCGGAGACGAGCCATTGTTCGAGCTGGTCGAAACGGTCGTAACCCCAGAACGGCTCGCCCTCCGCCAGCACATACGGCACGCCAAACACGCCGCGCTGCAGCGCCAGCGCGTTCGCCTGCTTGAACTGTTCCTTGATGGACGATTCGCCAAGGCCCGCTGCGAAGGCCACGCGGTCAACGCCCAGCCCCGCGGCAATGCCTTGCAACACCGCGGCATCGGCGATATCGACGCCATCGCCGTAATAAGCCTGGAAGCAGGTGCGCGCGAAAGCTTGGGCGATCGCCTCGCCATAAGCAACGCGCAGCCACAACATCGCGCGGCCGGGCGCCAGCAGCTGCTGCGGGAAGGCTTTCGACAAGCGCAGCGGAATGCCTTCCGCCAGCGCAGTGCGGTGCATGTCACGCAGCACATACTCCCACTTCATCGGCACCATGGGCGACGGCAGCACGCCGGTGCTGTGAGTCAGTGCGGTCAGCATCACAGGATGCCAGCGCACCATGCAGCCATGATTCACGGCCAGTCTTTCAATGCGGCGCGCCGCAAAGTAGGAATAGCCGGAAGCGAAATCGAAATAGAAATCGAGCACCATGGCGGGGCCTCAGAAATTGAAGTCGTCGTTGCTGCTGGGCAGATTGCGCAGCAGGTCGATCAGGTTCGTGCGGTAGATGTAGTAGATGCCGACCGGCACCAGGAGCAGCAGGAATCGCATTTCAGCCTCCAATTTCGCACAGTCGTGCGAAACTTGTTTGAAAAAAGTGCCGCCAGACTTCGGCGGCAACCCCAAGAGATCAGACCTCGTTGAAACTTTTGTACGTCGAAATCAGGCGATTGAAGGCGCGCTGCATATGGCGCGGCGCATTTGCATCACGCAGGAAGCGCACATCGTGTACCAGGCCCACGATCAGGCTATAAATTTCGTATACCAGCTGCTCCGGATCGGTGTCTGGCCGCAATTGACCCACTTCCATCGCCTGCAGGATGGTCTTCCGCATCGAGGCGCGCCAGCGTATCGCCCCTTCGGCCAACCGGTCGCGCACTACCCCCTGCTGGTCGTCGAACTCAAAAGCGCCCGCTGTATAAAGGCAGGCATTGCGCAGCGCCTCATCGCTGGCGCGCTTAATCCAGTTTGCCACTTGGGCTTGCAGACGCGGCAAACCGCGCGGCAGCTGCAAGGTTGGCATGAAGACTTCCTCGGCAAAACGGCGGTCGTACTCGTCCAGCACTGCGATCTGCAAGGCTTCCAGCGAACCGACACGGGAGAACACACCGCTCTTGCTGATACCGGTGCGCTTGGCGATCTCGCCCAGCGACAGCTTGCCGATACCCTCGACAGCAGCCATCTCGCAACCGGCGTCGATGATAGTGGCGAAAGTCGCCTCGCTTTTTGCTGTTAGTGCATCCATGGAGCGAACTTTAGCACACGTGTGCGAAATGTAAACAGATTTTTTGTACATGGCGACACATGGCGTACACACGGGCTACCTACACTGGCATCACTTTCAACCGACCCACTGGAGTCCATCATGCAAATCGAAAAAGTTCTGTACACCGGCAAAACCCGTACCTCTGGCGGCCGTGAAGGCACCGCGCGCAGTGACGATGGCCGTCTGGACATTCTGCTGTCGCCACCAGGCAGCAATGGTCCTGGTACCAATCCGGAACAACTGCTGGCTGCCGGCTGGTCCGCCTGCTTCATCGGCGCGATGCGCAAAGCCGGCGCTGCGCTGAAAGTGGTGCTGCCTGCCGATCTGTATGTCGACGCTGAAATCGACCTGGGCATGACCGGCGAAGCCTATTTCCTGGGCGCCCGCCTGAACATCAGCCTGCCGGGCCTGGCGCCGGAAGTGGCCCAGCAGATCGTCGAGATGGCGCATAACACCTGCCCGTACTCGAAAGCACTGAAGGCTGGCATCAACATCGAACTCAAGCTGATTTAAGTTCGGCGTCCTCCGGCCTGCGGCAGCGTTCGCAGTCGCAGGCCTTCTGCTCGCGCGCGCGGCGCGCTGCCGCCAGGTCGATCACATTCGACGGCGGACGCGGGCGGCCGGTGCCGGCTGCCCACATTTTCAGGAATCGTTGGTACTGTTTTTCATTCAAAGGCATAAGGAATCTCCAAGATGCCAGGGCCTGGAAAACAAAAACCCCAGCAAGTTTCCTCACCGGGGCTCTGTCGGATGAACGGCCGGCTCGGAGGTGACATTCCCCCGAGCACACGCACGGGGGGCTATCGAATTCGCTTCTGATAAGCCGTACGTGGCATGGCCGTCCTTTCTCTAAATTCGGGTTGAACAAAATTCAATGAGCGTCGATTCTGCTCCTCGACGCAACTAAATGTCAAGTAGTTGAATAAAAAATCTTTCCACCTTCCGCGCCTGCTTTTGAACGAGGCGAAATCGCTTTTGCAGGCGGCGGATTACTCCTTCGCATAGAGCTCGTCGACGGGTTTGATGAACTTGCTGCTCGAGTCGGTCGCGAATTGGTAGCCCTGTTCCAGCCCATCTCCGTTCACCAGGGCCGCGTCGAGATAAGCGTTCAGCTTCGTGTGGTTGCCCATCCAGCCACCGAAGTAGGCGTTGGTGTGCAGCAGCAGGAAAGCTTGCTCGAATTTCTCTCCGTCCGGCGTACCTTTGGCGTCGAGCGCCGCAAGGGACTGGTAGTTCGCATCGAATGCTTTGCACGATTTCGTAGGGTCGTTTAGCTGCGCGACGTCGTTCGTCAAATCGGATCTCAGGCCCAGCAGGAAAGCTTTTACCTGCTGCTGCTCATGACGGTGTTCGCCCATGCTGTGGAACCGCGCAGCCTGTGCAGCAGCGGATGCTCCTTCGACCGCGCTAGTTGAATGACCTTCTTCCCGTGCTCCGCAACTTCGAGTTCTGCCTTTATTCTTCCGTATCGCCTTTCAGTTTTTGAGCAAATGTAATTGGGCCACCTACGATCAACCACAATGAGCAGTACCCAAGCACCCGAAGGGATCATGATACTGGCGCAAGTGCTTTGAAAAATGCACCCTTTGTCACCGCTCGCAGACGCGATGCATGGGGGTCTCCAAACAGCCCCGGTCTAATTCGGTCTAAACGGGTCAGAAGGAATCTAAGCGAGTCTAAAAATCGAGGGGCAAAGTCTAAAAAGGTCGCTGAAATGCAATCGAAAGTCTAAGTCAGTCTATTTTTAAGGAGCGAAAGTCTAAAACGAACTACGTGCTGTTCCCTTTGTCCAATCTTTAGACTCTTTTCGAAAGGACTGGATCATGGACTACGTCGCGACGCGCCCTGTACATCTGCCGGCAAGCAATCTGTTGGAACTGGAATTTCATTTGATGGAGACGCAACCGGGCGCCAAACTTGAAGAATTCATCGCTGAATTGCTCAAACGCTGGCTCAAGGTTGACTTGGAGAGAACCGCCCTGCATAAGAATGGAGCGCCCGTGCGTGGCTTCCAATGGAAGAATATCTTTCTACCAGACGGAACCAATCTTCGAACAAGCTACCGTCAGACTGTGGAATTTGCGAAGGTGGTTGGAGAGCACATCTTGTCCGAAGACGGCAGGTCTCTGACACCATCTCTTTTCGCCAACAGGCATACCGCGGGACGTAATGCGTGGCGCTTTATTTGGCTCCGCTTTCCTGGCGAAGGACACTGGATTCGCGCAATTGATTGTAGAGCGCGCTAAAGCAGTCTATAAGTTGGAATGCAGAACGAATATATGGTCCGCTTTAGACTTTCGCATCCGGAAAAGCGACCAAATTAGACTTTCGGCTGATATTTTTAGACCTTTTGAGATTCTTAGCCCCGAGTTCTAGACTCGTTTAGATCGATTTCGCCGAATCTAGAGCGAATTAGACTGGTTGGCACAGCAGACATACCGCACCCCCAGGGCGAAAAAAAAAGCGCGCCTCAATGGGCGCGCTTTGGCTGGGCTGACTGGGCTTAGCCGTTCAGGCGCTGCTCCAGTTTTTCCATGTTGTCCTTCAGCTCTTGCGGCAGGTGGTAGGCCAGTTTGTCGAACAATTCTGCATGCAGTTTCAGTTCGGCGCGCCAGGCGTCCTTGTCGATGGAGGTGATGGTTTCGAACTCTTCCGGAGTGAACGGCAGGCCGTCCCACTGGATGTCGCCGTAGCGCGGGGTGGTGCCGAAGATGTTTTCGACGCCGCCGCCGTTGCCTTCAACGCGTTCCAGCATCCACTTCAGTACGCGCATATTGTCGCCGAAGCCTGGCCATACGAAGTGGCCGTTCTCGTCGGTGCGGAACCAGTTGACGCAGAAGATCGACGGCAGCTTGGCGCCTTTCGATTCCAGGCGCTTGCCGATGTCCAGCCAGTGCTGGAAGTAGTCGGCCATGTTGTAGCCGATGAATGGCAGCATGGCGAATGGGTCGCGGCGCACCACGCCCTGCTGGCCGGCGGCCGCAGCGGTGGTTTCGGAGCCCATGGTCGCAGCCATGTAGACGCCTTCGGTCCAGTTGCGCGCTTCGGTCACCAGTGGCACGGTGGTCGAGCGGCGGCCGCCGAAGATGAAGGCGGAGATCGGCACGCCGGCCGGATCGTTCCAGGCCGGATCAATCACCGGATTCTGGGTGGCAGCCACGGTGAAGCGTGCGTTCGGGTGCGACGCCTTGGTGCCGGACGCCGGGGTCCAGTCCTTGCCCTGCCAGTCGATCAGGTGCGCAGGCGCTTCCTTGGTCAGGCCTTCCCACCATACGTCGCCATCGTCGGTCAGCGCGACGTTGGTGAAGATGGTGTTCTCGTTCAGGCAGGACATGCAGTTCGAGTTGGTCTTGGTGTTGGTGCCAGGCGCCACGCCGAAGTAGCCGGCTTCCGGATTGATCGCGTACAGGCGGCCATCCTTGCCCGGTTTGATCCAGGCGATGTCGTCGCCGATGGTGGTGACTTTCCAGCCGTTGAAGGTCGCTGGTGGAATCAGCATCGCGAAGTTGGTCTTGCCGCAGGCGGACGGGAAGGCCGCTGCGACGTAGTGCTTCTTGCCTTCCGGCGATTCCACGCCCAGGATCAGCATGTGTTCTGCCAGCCAGCCGTCGCCGCCGTTCTGTGCATCCTGACGGCCCATGTTGGAAGCGATACGCAGCGCGAAGCACTTCTTGCCCAGCAGCGCGTTGCCGCCGTAGCCGGAACCATAGGACCAGATTTCGCGGGTCTCCGGGAAGTGAACGATGTACTTGGTCGGGTTGCATGGCCATGGCACATCCTTCTGGCCGGCAGCCAGCGGTGCGCCAACGGTGTGGATTGCCGGCACGAAGTCGCCATCGGTGCCCAGCACGTCATACACAGCCTTGCCCATGCGGGTCATGATGCGCATGTTGACGGCAACGTATGGGGAGTCGGACAGTTCCACGCCGATGTGGGCGATCGGCGAACCCAGCGGGCCCATCGAGAACGGCACCACATACATCGTGCGGCCAGCCATGCAGCCGTCGAACAGGCCGTTCAGGGTGGTGCGCATTTCAGTCGGGTCGATCCAGTTGTTGGTCGGGCCGGCTTCTTCGGCCGTTTTGGAGCAGATGAAGGTGCGGTCTTCGACGCGAGCAACGTCGGTTGGATCGGAGCAAGCCAGGTAGGAGTTCGGACGCTTTTCCTGGTTCAGTTTTTTCATGGTGCCGGCGGCAACCATTTCGGCGCACAGGCGGTCATACTCTTCCTGCGAACCATCGCACCAGTAGATGCGCGCGGGTTTGGTCAGGGCAGCAACCTCGGCCACCCAATTGATCAGCTTTTGCTGTTTAATATAAGCTGGTGCGTTCACTGCTGCAACGCCTCCCATAACGGGCTGATTCATAGTACCTCCAATGCCAATAAAGAATTCTGGTCTTGTCCCGGCACGGCAGGATCGTCGTCAGCGAAAAGCTTTGCGCTCGGAAAGGCATACAACATTGTGATGCTTCGGCGATATACGGCGGTTCTGTCGATGCGCCCGATTTCTCAAGGGCGGGTGAGTCCGGCATGCTGCGAGGGAGCCCCGTTGAGCTTCCTGAATTGGGCCGATTGTACACCTCTGACCTCGCGTTTCCGACAGAAATGTAGGAGAAATGCCTGAGCAATGTAGTAGGCTATTCGAGATATTCGCAAACCCGTTATTTCCCTACCAATTTCATCACAAAATCTGCTAACTGCCATGAAAATCGCCATTCTCGATGATTACCAAGATGCCGTAAGGGAACTCGATTGCTTCCGTTTGTTGGATGGATTGGACGTTAAAGTCTTCAACAATACGGTCAAGGGCCAAGGCCAGCTGGTGGCCCGCCTGACGCCTTTCGATGCTTTGATTCTGATCCGCGAACGCACCACATTCAATCGTGCGCTGCTGTCCAAGCTGCCAAATCTCAAAGTCATTTCACAAACCGGAAAAGTGAGTGGCCACATTGATATGGAAGCCTGCAAAGAGCTCGGCATTACGGTGCTGGAAGGCGTCGGTTCGCCCACCGCTCCCGCTGAGCTGACCTGGGCGCTGATCATGGCGGCGCAGCGCAAGATCGTGCCCTATGCGTCGCGCCTGAAGGAAGGCCAATGGCAGACTGTATCGCTGAGCCAGCCCTACAACACGCTGGGCACCGTGCTGAAAGGCCGCACCATGGGCATCTGGAGCTACGGAAAAATCGGCAAGCTGATCGCGGGCTATGCGAAAGCGTTTGGCATGGATGTGATGGTGTGGGGCGGCGAGGCCAGCCGCGCAGCAGCGGTGAAGGATGGCTTCCGCGCGGCGCCGTCGCGTGAGGTTTTCTTTGAAGAGTCGGACGTAGTGAGTCTTCACATCCGTCTGGCAGATACCACGCGCGGCATTGTTACCGCGGAAGATCTGGCGCGCATGAAGCCAGACGCGCTGTTCGTGAATACGAGCCGTGCCGAGCTGGTGGCGGAAGGCGCGCTGGAAGATGCGCTGCGGCAGGGACGTCCAGGTTTTGCGGCGGTGGATGTGTTTGAAACAGAACCGCTGCCGGAAAATTCACCGCTGCTGCGCATGCCGAATGTGCTGGCGACGCCCCACCTCGGCTATGTGGAAAAGGACAGCTACGAGCTGTACTTCACCCACGCCTTCCAGAATCTGGTGGACTACATCCGGGCGAATTAAGTTTCGGGAACGCCGGTCAGGTTGGGGTGGCGTGCGGGCATGGCGTGCACCTTGCTCCACAAGCCCTGCCAGCCCGGCGGCCATTGAATGGTCGGGCCTTCATACGGCGGCAGCGATGCGCGCACCGGGATTACGGGCACCGCCGGCATGTCGGTCAGCGGCGCGCCTGCGGGACGTTCCATGTTCAGGCTGTACATATAGCCCGGCAGCAGCGCGTCGCACACCTCGGCGAACCATGCGGTGTGATCTTCATCCTTGCCCAGCGCCTGCGCCAATCCCTGTGGATCGAATTTCGCCAGCGCGTGGATCAGTTCTTCGGTCGACGCGCCCGGCTGATCGCCCCAGCCCATCACCGGATTGACGTTGTAATCGGCGCCCGAACCGTACCAGCCTTCGCGCCAGGACCGCTGCATCCAGTCGCGCGGACCGGTGAACAGATGCCAGCGCCAATGCAGGCCGGACGGCTTGGGCCAGGAATACAAATAAAGTTTTTGATAGCCCGCTTTGTGCAGCTCGCGCACCACGGCCATCAGGCGCGCGTGCGGCATGCGGTCCGGCGGGGCGCGGCGGAACAGGATCGCTTCGCCGTCCGCGAATTGCACTTCGTCGGTAGAAAGATTCAAGTCGAGCGTACGCGACTCGCTGCCGAAGCGAGCGGAAATCCATCCCGTTAGCAGGTTGACAGCCGTGATGACGCCATAGCCGCGGTAGCGGTGGAAAATCACGGTTCCGGGTGCGAGCGCTTTCATGGTCGGGTGCCAGGCAAAGAAGGCAGTGTACTCAACGATTGGGCGGAATGAAAGGTAAATTGGGCTAGAATTCAGCCCGTTCTCCTCACCATTCTATTTCATCATGACTCTGCGCATCATCGCCACTGGCGGCACCTTTGACAAGCACTACAACGAACTGAATGGCAAGCTCGAATTTGCCGACAGTCACCTGCCCGCCGCCATCGCCCGCGCCCGCATCACCACGCCTTGCGCACTGGAAGTCGTGTCCCTGCTCGACTCGCTGGATATGGTCGATGCCGACCGCGAGCGGGTGCTCGCCGCGTGCAAAAACGCGAGCGAAAAAGCCATCGTCATCATCCACGGCACCGACACGATGAAGGAAACCGCGGCCGTTCTCGGCCCGGCTGTCACGGACAAAACCATCGTCTTCACCGGCGCCATGATTCCCTACGAAATCGACAACTCCGACGCCTTCTTCAACATGGGCTTCGCCTGCGGCGTCGCGCAAACCCTGCCGCCTGGCGTGTATGTCGCCATGAACGGCCAGATCTTCGCCTGGGACAATGTGCAGAAGAACAAGGCCGCCGGCGTGTTCCAACCTCTCTGATGTTTCCGCCACGTACGGTGTGACATCGGACTTCCAAGCTGATATATAACCTAGCGCCCGCTATTTTTTTTCGGAGCGCATATGACAGATTGGACGGCCGGCTATGTAGCCGACATTGGCTACATTTTTGGCGCGTATAGCGAGCTGAACCCCCTGCGAGTAAGGCTCGCGTTTCTCCATGCCGGACTCGCGCTTCCCGAAAGCGGCGTCGCCTGTGAACTGGGTTTCGGCCAAGGCATGAACATCAACATCCACGCCGCTGCCACGTTTACTGAATGGCACGGCACGGATTTCAATCCCACGCAAGTCGGCTTCGCGCAGGATTTAGCCAAAGTATCTGGGTCCAAGGCGAAGCTTCACGACGAATCGTTCGAAGAGTTCTGCAAGCGCGAGGACCTGCCTGATTTCGACTTCATTGCCCTGCACGGCATATGGACTTGGATCTCGAACGACAACCGCGGAATCATCGTCGACTTCGTACGTCGCAAACTAAAGGTTGGTGGTGTGCTCTATGTTTCATACAACACCATGCAAGGCTGGGCCAACATGATTCCAGTACGCGAACTAATGAATGGACACAGTTCCGTGATGGCTGCACCAGGAAAAAGCATGCTACCGCGCGTAGGAGAGTCGCTCGACTTTATTGACCGCCTGTTTTCCACGGACCCCGCTTATCTAAAGGTCAATCCAAGTGTGAAGGCCAGGGTGGACAGCGTAAAAAAGATGAGTCGAAATTACGTTGCCCATGAATACTTCGGACGTGACTGGTCACCCATGTCTTTCTCAGAAATGGCGCGTTGGCTCGCGCCAGCCAAGCTCAGCTTCGCGTGTTCAGCACATTATCCTGACCAGATCGACAAAATCAACTTCACTGAAGAACAATTGGTTCTGCTCAAAGAGATCGACGATGTACATTTCGCTCAGACCGTGCGCGACTTCATGCTGAACCAGCCTTTCCGCCGTGATTACTGGGTGCGAGGTGCACGCACACTGCGTTCATCACAGCGCCAGGAATTGCTCATGGCCCAAAACGTGATGTTAACGGTCCCGCTCGACAAGGTGCAATACAAGCTGAGAACCGTACTGGGCGACGTCCAACTCCAGGAAAGTGTCTACAAGCCGATCATCGACTTCCTGTCCGACTATCAGTCTCGCACGATCGGCCAGATCGCCGAAGTATGTACCGCCGGGGACATCACCAATGGACAACTCATCCAGGCTATTTTCCTGCTGGTTGCTATGGAATACGTACAGGCAGTGCAAGCTCCGGATTTCATTGTCCAGGCCAAACCCCAGACCGACAAGCTGAATCGCTATATCTGCCAGATAGCGATGGACAGTTACGATATCTCTCACCTGGCTTCGCCCGCGACGGGTGGCGCCATTCACGTACCACGCTTTAACCAGCTGTTCCTGCTTTCGCGCGCCAATGGAGCACAAAGACCGGAACAGTGGGCTGCCTTCGCGAATGGAGTTCTGACACGTGCAGGCTCCCGCTTGGTATTGAAGGGCACACCGGTAGAGTCGGAGGAGGAACAGTTGGGTGAACTAAATCGCGTTGCTAAAGAGTTTGCACAAAGAGACATGCCAATTCTCTCTGCGCTTGGTGTCATTTTCTAATCAAGTGATACCAGAGAGCGGCTGAAGGTCGCTGCGTCCTGGTAGCCGATGACTCGCTTCGCTTCTTTGCCTTGCGCGAACAGGATGATCGCTGGTGGGCCGAAGAGGCCGAAGCGCTTCAGCAGGGCTTTGTCTTGCGGCGTGTTGGCGGTGACGTCGGCTTGCAGCAGGACGGCGCGCGACATCTTGTCGTGCACGGCGCGGTCGGGGAAGGTCAGCTTTTCCATTTCCTTGCAGGACACGCACCAGTCGGCGTAAAAGTCGAGCATGACCGGCTTGTTTCCCGCCGACGCCAGCGCAGCATCCAATTCAGCCACCGTCTTGATGCGCTGGAATCGAGTGTCGTGCTTTTCCGAAGCCAGCAACGGGGACGCAAACCATGCAGCCATGGCGAGCAGCAGCACCCCGAAGACGCTTTTCACACGCGTCATCCATGCACCGGCTTTCGGCAGCAGGCTGCCCGCCGATACGCCCACCAGCAGCAGCGGCACGCTCATGCCTGCCGCCATGGAAAACAGTGCGGCACCGCCGATGATGACGTTGCGCGTCTGGCTGATGTAGACCAGCGCTCCGGCCAGCGGTGCGGCGACGCAGGGGCCGACAATCAGCGCGGAGATGGCGCCCATCACGAATACGCCCGTCAGCCTGCCGCCGCTTTGCCGGCTGGACGCGCTGGTCAACCGGCTTTGCAGTACGGATGGCACTTGCAGTTCATAGACACCGAACATGGACAGCGACAGCGCAACCATCAGCAGCGCAAACACCCCCAATACCCACGGCTTCTGAAGGCTCGCGGCAAGGCCTTCGCCTGCCAGTCCCGCGGCTACGCCCAGCGCCGTGTACACCAAGGCCATGCCGAGCGAGTAGGCGCCGGACAGCGCCAGCCCGCGCTTGCGATCTATCTTGCCCGGTTGGCCCATGATGATAGACGACAGGATTGGCACCATCGGCAGCACGCAGGGTGTGAACGCCAGGCCAAGACCGAGCAGCAGAAATAGCGGGACGATCGCGATCAGCCTGCCGCCGGCGAGTGCGGCGCCAATGCCGGTCACATCATCGCCTGCGGCTGGCGTCGCGGGCGAGACAGAAGCGGCGGCAGGCGTGGCGGCGGGGGCGGCGCCGGTGGGATCGAGCTGCAGCGTGGTTTCCATCGGCGAGTAGCACAAGCCTGCGTCGGCGCATCCCTGACTGTTCGCAGTCAGCGTAAACGGGCCGGACGCGGTGACCGGCACGGTGATCGCCACGGCGTGCCGATAAGTCTCCACTTGCTTGCCGAAGGTCTGGTCGAATTTCACCTTACCGGCAGGGAAAACGGCTGCACCAAGCTGGGCGCCGCGTGCCGAAAAGGCGAAGCGTTCGCGGTACATGTAGTAGCCTTCGGCGATGTCGAAGCGCACCTCGGCATGCGCGCTATCGACCATACGCGCCGAGACGCGAAACGCTGCCTCCGGCTCAAGGAAATCATCAGCGGCCAGCGCTGTGCGGCCGAAGCACAGAAGCGCCAGCAGCAGGACCAAAAACAGCAGCGGGCGGCGCATCACTGCATCCTCAAGGTTTGCACGGCCGACGGCAAATCCTTGTCATCCGGACCCAGCACGCGCGCCACGCGGCCTTTAGCATCGATCAACACCACGCTCGGGATATCGCGCACGCCAAAGGCTTTGAATATCTCGCCGGATTTGTCCAGCGTCAGCGGCATGCCAGGCTTCTTGCTCTTGCCATAATCCGCGACTTCCTTCTCGCTGGCCCAGATCGGTGCGGCTACACCCAGCCACTCCACGCCGGGCGCTTTCGCCAGTTTCGTGGATTGTTCGCGAACCCGTGCGCAGGCCTGCGCCACGGCAGGCCTGCTGTCACGCAGATAGGATTCGCACCAGGGCGAGAAGAACACCAGCGCGCGCGGCTTGCCAGGCTTGAACGCGTAGGCCTTGCCGTCGATGGTTGTTGCGGACAAGACGCTTACTGCATCGCCCAGCTTCAGCGAAGCCTGGCTTGCTACGGCAGGCGCCAGCGGCAATGCGGACGGCGCGCTGTCGTCATTCGCCACTTTGGCCAGCGCATCTTCCAGCGCCTTGTCGTGCAGGTGGCCAATGTGCACGATGCGGCCATCGCGTCCGATCACCACATGCTGCGGCGTCACGCGCAAATTCAGCTGGCCGGCGAGGCTGCCGTCATCGATCACGATCGGCATGTGGATGCCGAACTTCTCGCGGTAGGCGCGCACGTCCGGCTCCTTGTCGCTGAAGCCTGCGTTCACCGCCACCACGGCGATCTTGCCCTTGTACTGTTGATAGGCTTTCTCGAAGGCCGGCATCTGCTCGCGGCAAGGCACGCACCAGGTAGCCCAGAACTTGAGATAGACCGGCTGCTTGCCGTAATACTTAGCCAGTTCGATGCGTTCGCCATCGATGGTGGTCAGTGTGGCAGCGGGGCCGGGCTGGCCGATCAGGCGCTGTCCGGCTGAATGGGCGCGGTCATTGCCGCTGCCGGAAACGTCGGCGGCGAAGGCTGGCAGTGTCGCGGCCAGCAGCAGAGAAACGATGAGTGCTTTCATGGTCATCCTCAGGAGTTTGATGATTTCATGGTACTTTTGTGGCGGTTCAGTAAAAAGACGCAAGATCGCTCCAAATCTATGTACCATCTTTCCATCGCCATCGACCGCCGGTCCACCGCTTCCCTGACAGAGCAGATCAGCACTGGCGTACGTAACGCCATTCGCGATGGACGCCTCGCTCCCGGCGCGCGCCTGCCGTCATGGCAGGATCTGGCCACCCAGCTGGGCGTCGCACGCGGCACGGTGCGGCTGGCGTATGAAGTGCTGCGCGACGAGCAGCTGATTTCCACGGCTGGCGCGGCGGGCAGCCATGTGGCGGCGCAACCCGTTCTGCCAATGCAGGCGCAGCGCGGGGCCGACATGCGCGGCGTCCACGCCGCCGCTCATTCCGGCGTAATCCCGCGGCGCGGCGCTGCCGCTCGGCCTGGCATCTTCCAGGTCGCGGTGCCGGCGCAGGATGCCTTCCCCTACAAGACCTGGTCGCGCATCATGGCGCGTTCCGCACGCCGCGCGGCGGCGTCCCCGCTCACCTATCCTGACCGCTGCGGCGAAGCCGAGCTGCGCGCGGAGATCGCGGCCTACCTGTGCATTGCGCGCGGCATGGATTGCGCACCGGAGCAGGTGTTCATCACCAATGGCCACGCCGGCGCATTGTCGTTTGCATTGCAAGTGCTGTCGCTGCATGGCGAACGCGCCTGGATTGAGAACCCTTGCTATCCGGTTTCGCGCGACGGACTGGCACTGGCCGGTATGCAGGCAATGCCCGTGCCGGTTGATCAGGAGGGCATGCAGGTCGACGTGGGGATGGCAGTGGCCGGCGATGCAGCACTGGCAATCGTGTCGCCGGGCCAGCAGGCACCGCTGGGCGTCACGCTGTCCCTGCCGCGGCGTTTGGCGCTGCTGGACTGGGCGGCGCAAGCGGGCGCCTGGATTATCGAGGACGATTACATGGGCGAGCTGCAGCTGCAGGCCCGCGCCGCACCGGCGCTGGCAGCGCTCGACCGCGCGGGACGGGTACTGCACATCGGGACCTTCAGCAAGACGCTCAGCCCTGCCCTGCGCGTGGGCTTTCTGGTCGTCCCGCAGTCGCTGGTGGGTCGCTTCGCGGAAACTGCGGCCACCTTGTATCCGGCGCCATCGCCCACGGTGCAGCTGGCGGTGGCGGAGTTCCTGCGCAGTGGATTGTATCTGCGCCATTTGCGGCATATGAAGCGCTTGTATGGCGAGCGCAGGATGGCAATAGCGCGGGCGCTGGACCAGCTGGGCGCGCGCAATGTGCCGGCCGGACTGTCGGTGCTGCTGCAAGTATTCAGCGATGGCGATGCGCTGGCGGCAGCACGTGCGGCAGGCATGATGCCGTCCGCGCTGTCAGGATGGTTTGCGGCGCCCGATCAGGCGCCGCAGGGATTGCTGCTGGGGGCGACGAATGTGCCGGCGGAGCGGGCCCACGCGTATTGCGCTCGCCTGCTCGCGTCGGTCACTTAAGCGGTTGCTTCGCCGCCGAGGGCTTCGACCACGTCCTGCATCAGCTTGGACAGTTCGCCCGTCATCAGCATGAAGTCGCCGTCGAAACGTTCTTCGTCGTTGCGGGTGGAGGTTTCGTTTTCCTTGATGACGTCCAGCGGCTTTACGCCCTTGATGGCCAGGGCTTCGGTCAGCACGAAGCTGATCTTGCTGTCCCAGGTCATGGCCAGGCGGGTGCACTGCTTGCCGGCGGCGATGTGGCGGCGGACTTCTTCCGGCTCCAGGGTGTGACGCACATAGCGCACGGCGGCCTTGCTTTCGCCGGTGGCGCGCAGTTCGGTGTCCATGTCGACGGTGAAGCCGGCCGGCGCTTCGTCTTCCTGCAGCCAGGCAGTCATCACGGCGACCGGGGAGCGCTGCACGCGCAGCGATTCCAGCGGCATGCGGTCGACGGCCTTCAGCAGGTGCTTGATCACGTCATCGGCCTTGGCCGGGCTGGCGGCATCCACCACCAGCCAGCCGTTGACCGGATCGATCCAGGTCCACACATTGCTGCGGATGGTGAAGGCGCGCGGCAGCAGCTCGTCGTGCACGCGCTCTTTCAGTTCCTTCATGGCTTTCTTGCCAGGAGCGAAACCTTGTTGTTCTTCCAACTCTGCGGCACGGGCCTTGGCCACCTGGTTCACCACGGTGGACGGCAGCAGCTTTTTCTCGGTGCCGAGCACGATCAGCATTTGCTTGTTGACCACGTGGACCAGGCCGCCGTTCGGACGCGGCTTGTCCCAGCCCTGGCGCATCAGCTCATTGCTGTTGGCGGGCGTGAAGGAGTGCGGCTGCAGAGCTTCTTCGAGTTGTTCGGGAGTAAACGCCCACGGCGCGGGCAGACGGTAGATCTGGAGATTCTTGAACCACATAACTGGTGCTTGCCTTACTGAGCATTTAAAAGGAAAGACATTTTACATGGCTCATTTCGGACAGGTCACGATTAATGTTTGTCCGGGCGATCTTCCGGGTGGCGGGTTGGGACCGGACTTCAGCACGCAGTAGCTGGTAAAGAGCGTACGCACCCTGGTGATCACGTCGCCATTTGGCAACATCCGCTCCGTCATGCCGAATCCGCGGTCGACACCGGCGGCGGCGATCTTTGTGGCGAGCTCGGGTTCTTTCGTCACCGCCGGGAGGTGACGCTCCCTGCGCAAGTCGCGGTCGATGGCCACGACGGCGCGGCGGGATCTGGCGAGCAAGGTGTCCGGGCCGCCGTGCGGCTTGGCGAAAGGGTCGTCGACCGGAAGCGTGAGGGGCAGCGATGCCGCAGAGGGCGGCGCAGCGGAAGGGTCGGCAGCGGCAGCGGCAGGCGGCGCGGGTGCGGGTGCGGGTGCGGGTGCGGGTGCGGGTGCGGGTGCGGGTGCGGGTGCGGGTGCGGGTGCGGGTGCGGGTGCGGATAGCGGCGGC